>Ga0206849_1011_pt2 | contig 23390 bp, 20 predicted proteins | sample Alteio_BWOrgCont_15_FD_152892 | JGI IMG/M metagenome (GOLD analysis project Ga0206849, IMG submission 152892) | Enriched cells from forest soil in Barre Woods Harvard Forest LTER site, Petersham, Massachusetts, United States -... | ecosystem: Environmental > Terrestrial > Soil > Temperate forest >...
TGTGTCACCAAAAGATAAAATTTTTAGTATCGGTCTGCCTAACTTTTTTGCAACAATTTTAGCGGCAAATTCACGTAAGGAATGGGTTTTGGCAAAGTTGGCAAATCTGCCCTTTAAAGAAGTGGAGACCGTTTATTTGAGGGAGCTTGAAGAAGTTGAAATAGATAATGACAGTGATATGGAATTTGAAGAAATTGATGAAGAAGAGAGTTAAAGGATCATTCATGCATTTTTTATTGAAGAGTGGCGGTTTATTGGGTTTGTTATTAGGCTTTTGCTTTCCTCTGGCTGCGATGAACCAACAATCCTATGTGTCACCAAAAGATAAAATTTTTAGTATCGGTCTGCCTAACTTTTTTGCAACAATTTTAGCGGCAAATTCACGTAAGGAATGGGTTTTGGCAAAGTTGGCAAATCTGCCCTTTAAAGAAGTGGAGACCGTTTATTTGAGGGAGCTTGAAGAAGTTGAAATAGATAATGACAGTGATATGGAATTTGAAGAAATTGATGAAGAAGAGAGTTAAAGGATCATTCATGCATTTTTTATTGAAGAGTGGCGGTTTATTGGGTTTGTTATTAGGCTTTTGCTTTCCTCTGGCTGCGATGAACCAACAATCCTATACTCAAGTCCCCCAATCGCTCACTATGGAAAGGCGACTTTCTCAAAAATTAACGCTTGGCGATCTCACCCTCTCTGATGAACAGTGTAACAATGTCATTAACCAGTTTACGGAATCAAGCTGCCAATCGCTTGATCATTGCTGCTTAGATTGTGCTATGAAAACTTCTTGGGCAACTATTGTGCTTACGAGTATGGGGGGAATTGCGACGTGTATCGCTTTTCCTTTTTTTACTCCCTGCGGAGCCTCAGGTTGTGCTGCCGCTATTGCCTGTGAAGTTTGTGGAGGAGCATTGTGTTGTTTAGAAGGGTGTTGTATCAAAAGCGAAATAAATCGCCGACGGATAAAGATAGCAAATCGGCAAAGTATGTACTCACCGCAGCATCTTTTTTGGGATCGTCTTATGAAAAAATATGATTCAACAAGAGCAGAACAAGAAGAAAAGGGGCTTGTGAGAATTTTACATTCGCCAGGTCCAACATATGTACAGGAAATTAAAAAATTTGCTGGACGCTCTGATGTTTCGATAGAGGAGCTTCGATCATTAGCCCAGGCTGATTTTGAGAAGTCTATAGCTTTTTTAAAATCAAAATCATATCAAATGTCATGTCTTTTTTTGTGGGTCAATGAGATAGAAAAGCATTACCAACATTATAAAGGACCATATGAGAAAAATCCCCCCTATCATTTTTATAGACCATCTCATCCAGATATTCTTAATTCAGCTATTTGGCATACTATTTTAGAATCACAGAGAGCCAGTATGCTAAACCCAAATAGTATATACACTACTTGGAATCCTTGGCACACAAGCCAAGAATATTTATTTATTTTAGATGAAGCCCTAAAAGATATGCCTGCTACTATTTTTAAAGCTATTATGAATATACTGGTCAATGCAGAGTATGACACTTGGGAGAATGAGAAGAAAATTAGAACGAACGCGATTGATCATTATCTAAAAAAACATGCTGGTGATTATGGCAAGTGCTATCTTCGAGGAGTAAAAGGCCTAGAGGAAATAAGCGAGAAAGCTTATAAAAATCATCCACTGTTTGTTGAACAAGATAATAATCAATTGCGATTGGTTAACATCGTAAGAACCATATTTGATAATCTGCTGACTGGTAACCAGGAGAGGCAACTTAATCTGAGAAAAGATTTCGCAAATATAGGCGAATTTAAGCAAGCGCGGGATCAGTTGCTCTTTTCACTGCCGACGGAACTCTGGTGGCTTATTTTATATTTTCTTCCGTCCGATGATAAGCTTTTTAGTGTTGGATGGCCAGCAGAGCTCGTAAAAATGATATCACCAGAAGAACGCAAAAGATGGGCCTTAGAAAAGTTAAAGGGCACATCTTCGATAAAATTTTATTATCAATGTACTTTCCCTGACAAAAAATCTGAAGAAAGTGATGATGAACAGAGTAGTAGGGATAATGGCAGTGATATGGAATTTGAAGAGAGTGATGAAGAAGAGAGTTAATAAATCTGTATGGATGGTCTTTATATTATAACATTGGGTAGAATCATGGAAAATTTTTTAAAAAAAGTACCGGTAAAATTTATAATTGGCAGTATAAGTTTGGCATCGTCGATGATGTATGGCATGGAGCCAGAAGATAGGAGGCTAACGCCACCTCTTTGGAAAAGTAGTTTTGCTAGAAGCAATTCTGATAAAAAGCAGGTCAATGAGGCGAGTTTTACTGCTACGCCTGCTCAGGAGGAAAGACTTTTGGATTTTGATAATCCTCATCAAGAAGAAGGTAGGCTTTCTCTGCTGCGCTCTGAATTTTCTAAAAATCACCGAGACGTTACGCTTACTTTTCGGCATTCATTTATGCCAATGAACTCAAAAGAGCGACACATACTCAGCAACCTAGTTCGCTCATTGAGTAGCCAAGAGCTGATACGAGAGCTAATTCCTCAAAAGCTCAAGTATAAACATGACAAGAAAGGTAGCGTTCAGGTAATCCTTACGGATGTTGAAAATAGTTTAAGAAGCTCAGTTAAGTTTGCCTTTGAGGCAGCTGGCTATCCGGAACTTAAATCCCATCTTTGTCTTGCTATAGATCATACTCAACGAGCAGATGGGGTTGCTCTATGGAATTTTGCATACCCAATTGACTCAGTATTAGCGCTTATTAGCAAATATAAGCTGAATGTTAATCATTGTTGTGTTGTTGCGCGAGACGGGTTAAACATCAATGAACGATACCTTCATGAATTTAGCAAAAACAAATTATTTGCTGAAAATTTACGTCCTACTGGTGAAACAAGATGCCTCTCGGGCGTATCTTTAACAAAAGGAATGTTTTATTCGTCTATGCAGCCTGCCCAAGAAAAAGAATGTGCTAATATATTTGATAAATTAAAGATGCCTAAACAGTACGAAATTTCCATGATTCCTCTGTACACCGTATACAGCTCAAAGCAAAAAAAGATCGAGTGGTTTATTTCATTGCGCGATGTCGAAGGCAAGTTGAAAGCTTCTTTGGAGATTAAATACCCCAGAAAAAATCTTAGATTTGCTGTTCGACATTATCAGGCTAATGAGGTAGACACTCTAGAAATTTCTCCTGAAGACAACGAAAATATGGGTGATAAAAATCTTATGTTTATAGTAGATGGCTATGCTACAGATACTAATTCAGCCAAAGAGGTAACGACAGAAGAAATATCCTCTCTCGTATTATTTGACACCGATAATAGTGGCAACAACACTACACAAAATAGAAACTATTCTGAATTAGAACAGGCCCGCGGAAATAGAGAAGATTATGAGTTGGAGCTAGCTCTACAACGTTCTTTACAGGATCACTAAGGGTTTAAAGGAGTTTGTATGTATTGTGTGCTGAAGTCTGGTAACTTGCTTGTTTTTTTAGCGGCTTTCTCTTTTCACCTTGCTGCAATGGAAAAACTGTCTTATACTCAAGTCCCCCAATCGCTTACTATGGAAAGGCGACCCCCTCAAAAATTAAAGTTCAGCGATCTTATTCCATCCCAAGAGCATTGTAACGAGGTTATTAATAAATTTACGGAATCAAGCTGCGAACCCATTAATAGTTCTACTTTGGCATGGGTAGAAGGAACTTCTTGGGCAACTGCTGCGCTTACTTTTATTTTTGGGGAAGCAATGTGTATAGTTACTCCGATTTTCTGTCCTCATGCCATGCCAACAATTCTTATTTGTGGAGCTCTTTGCGACATATCGGCAGGAGGAGCCTGTTGTTTACATGCATCCTGTGTTAAGAGTGAACGAAGCCGTCGGAAAAATCTTATTCAGAAAAATCTTATTCAGCTGGAAGAGGAGAACAAAAAAAGAGAACTAGCTTATCAGGAAAAAATTAATTCGAGGCAACATCTTTTTTGGGAACGTCTCCGAGAAAAATATGATCCCTACCAAGCTAGGCGAGAAAAAGAGGGACTCAGACCAGTTATACATTCTGTTGATTTTAATTTTAAAGAGCGAGCAACCAAACGATTCGCAGGTCGTTCGGACATTTCTTTAGAGGAGCTACGCTTATTAGCGCATGCTGATTTAAAAAAAGCCCAAAAATTTTTAAAACTAAAAAGAGATGGGATGTTCACAATCTATTTATGGACTTTCTGGTCAAAAAATAATCACTCGATACCCGATTCAATAAACGACAATGATTTTTGTGATGACACTATCACTTATGAGTTTCCCTGTGATGCCGTCGTAGATAGCAGGGGATTTTTAACATCAAAAGTTTCCTACTCGCTAGTCTGCACTAAGCAAGAATATTTACAGTTTTTAGTCGATAATCGGGAAGAATACTTACAGACTTTAGATGCATATCTGGACAATGCGTCAGATATGCCAGCACTTATTTTTGAAACATTTATACAAGTATTAAAGCCGGCTACTGATCGGTACTATAGCGAACGTCATTTTAAACGTTATTTAAAAGAAAATGAGGGTAGTTATGGCAAATTTTATCTCAATAAAATAGATGAATTGGAGGCGTTGAGCACAAGAGTTTATGAAACCCATCCATTACTTGGTTTGGAGTATAAAGATCAATCAGGAGTTGATGATCCAGAGGAAAATTTATTTGATACTCTCATGGCTGGTGACGAGGAAAGACAACTTAAGTTGGGCGAATATCGCGATATAAATGAATTTAAGAAAAAGCGAGATAGGGCGATCTCTCGGTTACCAAAAAAACTATGGCAGCATATTTTATCTTTCCTTCCGGTGGAGGATGAATTTTTTAGTTTTGGCTGGCCAACACTTCTTGCTCAAGATGTAGCCCCCACGGAACGTAAGAGATGGGCTGTAGAAAGATTTTGCAACAGGCCTTTGATAACATTTTACTATTGTCTGCCCAAAGAAGATTCTTAATTTACCTACTATTAAACCATGGGGAACTATATGAAAAATTCTACTCGCTTATTATTTTTGGCCTCAGCAACTCTCTCTTTTTCTGTGCAGGCCATGGATGGTCCGTCACTACCGAGAGCTCTTGCTGTTCCTGCTCAGACAAATCCACAAATTACTCCTCCTAGATTTTGGTCAATGCTAAAAAACACAACGCAGGTAGAAAACTGGAGTGATCGACAAGTCAAATGCGGCGAAGTGTGCGCCAGTGTTGGTACCGGTCTTAGTGGAATTTGTGTGAGTGGTTCATCCGCACTGTGGTGGATCGCTCCTGTATCATTGGGGGGAGCAGTTGCGAGTGCTACGACGGTATGCTGCTGCTGCTATAGTAGTTTTATTCTCTGCTCGTTGTGCACCGCAAAGCTTCATAGTGAAAACAAAAGAAGAGAGCGTCTTCGACAATAAAATTTAACTAAAAAAAATCTAAGGAAGTTTTATGAAGTTATTTTTTTTAATTGTAAGTGCTTTAAGTGGGGGATTTAGCTCTCTTGCAAGCATGGAGAGAGAGGATGTCATGGGCGTGACCAATCCTCTTATTGCTGCTCCGGCCACTATACAGACCACTCCCCCTAGCTGTGGGCAGATGATACGACGACACGTTGAAGAAAAAACTGATGTAGGACATTTGAGTAATAATCAGTTACGGTGGGCGGAAAATCTTAGTAGATCATACAAGAACCTTTCATATGTGAGTGTTCTTTTTTCTTCCGTGCCGCTTTGGGCTGTTTTTTGTTCATGTTGGCCTCTGTCTCTGCAGGCAGCCTGCGGTGTGTGTTGTTGTATGTACTGTTGTGGTATAGCTAATGGATGTGTATGTGATCATTGCCAAGATAAATTGGTTGATGAAAAGCTGAGAAGAGCTTTCTCTCGACAACCATAATATTAAAAACAAAAGGAGAAGAGATTTTTATGATTATCATGCACGTTATTTTACTGTGCTTTGCTGCAAATGTTTCATTTTTTATTAATGCCCTAGATGGTCCGCCAGAGTCAAGACCCTCTGCTATTCTTGCTCACGTTCATGCACAAACTGCTTCTCAGGGGTGGGGACAGCTGATAAATGAAAAAATTACTTTTATAACCGATGTAAGAAACTGGAGTAGTGCCCAAATAATCTGGGGCGAAGTGTTTAGTTGCTTTGGTGAAGTTAGTGGTCTTGTTGGTGTATCTGCTTCACCTGCATTTTTTTGGTGTTGTCCTTCAGTAGGTGGAGCTATTGCGGGCACAACCACTGTAGGGTGTTGTTGTTGTATTGCCGGCATGCTCTGCTTGACTTGTCATGAAAGATTGCATGAGGAAAATAAAAGAAGACATGAATAATAATAAAAAAATAGGAGCTGTATGAATAATCTGTTTGTCGTTGTGGTGTTAACGTCAGTAACTCTATCTTTTTCAACACAAGCCATGGATAATCCATTAGTACAAAATACTCCAGGCCCTCTTCAGACCGCAGTACAATTGAGTCCCCCTAGGTGTTGGAGGATGATACCCGAGAAAATTAAACAAAAAACTGATCTAAAAAACTGGAGTGATGGCCAGCTAAAGTATGGAACACTTGGTACGTATTCAAGCGGGATGGGTGCTTCGGTTGTTGCAGGGTGTACACTTGCTGCAGGAAGCAATATTGCCATACCAATATGCTGTTGTCTTGGGAGCATAGTGTGCACCTACTGCAGTATCCAACTACATGACGAAAGACGACGAAGAGATGGAAATGCTCGGTTTTTTTGTTTTTCCTGCCCTCAATGAGGAAGAATCTGACAATAATTAAGAAAAATGTGTAGTCGTACATGGTAGTTTATTATTTCAAAAAAAAGAGGCCCTTATGATTAATAATCGTATTTTTTGTTCAGTTGTTTTCTTGATAACTCTCTCCTCTGCTCTACAAGCTATGGAAGATGGCAGTCTTACTCAGCCGCCGCAGTCTCTAATTATGCACCAAAATAATGCTCGAAAAGATATCCAAAAAGCTCTCACAACAGGAAGGCTCAAATATTGGGAAGGGAAACTTCGTGTGGTTTCTGATGTTTCTGACGGTACCTTAAACAAAGCGCAGTGTGGATTAATAGGGTGTGGCATTTTGTGTTGTGGTGGTGCAATAGTGCCTACTGCTGTAGGGGGATTTGCTTGGGTTGGTTTAGCGCAAGCATTGTATGGTTTAGGTTGCGTGTCCTATGCCGCCTCATATCTAGCATGCTTAGAAGGTTCGCAAAGGAAAACCCTTAATTCTCCAAGTTATATTTTCTGGAAAAAGCTCTTTCAGAATGTAGAGGAAAGAGGTGACTATCCAGACTTTTCCGATAATTCTGGAGACGATGTAGAAGAAAAAAAAGAGCGCATGCTCAAACTTTTTGATGCTATGGAACAAGGGGATGCGTTGCATAAAGAAGCAGTAAGCGGATGGTGTTGGTATTACATACCAGAAAAACCCTACCCTGTGATATACCTGGATAAGGGTTATTGTAATACTTCTAAGATTTATCGACGTACCTTAGAAAAAGAATTTAGTGCTATGCCAAAAATAGTGCTTGATGCTTTTGCTGAGGCAGCGGTGCTCCATTATAATCCAGAGGGCACTCCAGGCCAAACTACCTTAAAACAAAAATTTGAAGCATCCTTGAATGTGCTCCTTGTGCAGAGAAATCAACTCCTCAACGAAGAAGAGTCTGAGGAAGCTAGCAGAAAAGGGGATCAGTAGGGGCAGTGAAAATTAAAGAAACAGGAGCTGCGGTAGGGTGTTGCGGTGGTGTGGCCTAACAGGATTGGTGTTTCTTGCCAATGCATCTGGGGACAGGGATTGGTCGGATGGTGATTGTGAGTACTAAAACATATACTTAGAGTTTTTATATCTCCTGATCGCCATCTTCATCTTCACTACTACTATCTTCATTGTTACTGTCATACTCTTCCTCTAGCGCTGCTACTGGTGAAATGATGAACTCATCTTGCTCCTCCAATTCATCTATCTGTTTGTCGCCCTTCTGGGTCCAACCAGATCCGCTTCGAAAGTGTATAAACTGTTTTTTGTTGAGGAGGACATAACTATGGAAAGAATCAAAATGAGAGCCACCCATTTTGTGGAGAACCCATTGCTTTTTGCTTTCAGGAGTTAGAAAGTGCGCTATTATTTTACAAGCATAAGTTAGACGCTCTGCTTTAGAGAATGGTGTGCTAAAAAGAGGATCATCAGCAGGAATAAAGCTCAAAATATGTATCCAAAGTTCATAAGGTAGTATGATTTTTTGAGGAAGACTACCCTCGCTATTTTGTGCTGGCATGGGTAATAATTTTTCTAATTTCTCTAAGCAAAAGTTTCGAGCTTCCTGCGGAGTTTGTCCTGTGAAGAGGGGATGGTTGTTATATGATTTTTCGCTGAATTCATAGAGTAAGGCTGCCTTTTTGGCAAGATTCTGCAAATAAATTTTTTTACGGTTAAGGTAAATATTAAACTTTTCTAAGGTTTTTTCTTGATCTAAAACTTCTTTTACTTTATTTTTTTTTGTGCTCACCGCTTCATGGGGAACATATACTAAACAAGTCATAAGTCCCAAAAAAAGCTCTCCGAGATCAGTATGCAACGCCTTATCGTTTAAATGTGCCTCAAGCCACGCCGCACCATAATTATCCTCAGTATTTTTGGCCATTAAATCTGTGATAACGTTCTTTCCTTCCTCTTTAATTTCTTCAAAAGCATTTTCAAATTCTTTCAGCTCTAGCGGAATTAATTGTTTTAGCCCTTTGATACCCATTGCTATCTGCCATGCTGACTTAGATTTTTTTTGAGGCCCGAGAGAATTCTCCCCAGAAGACGGGATAAAAGCAGACGATTGAATAGAATAAAATGATGTAAAAGGTAATAGTGCTAAGAGCAAGAAAAAAAATATGCTTCTCATTATTTCTTTCGTAGTTTTTTAAAATTATGTGAACTTTCTGACAAGTACAATTTATTGATTTTCAGCTTAGCGTGGGGGTACAAAAAATCTAGATCATGCAATAACCAATTCTAACAGGTATTTTAAATCGTTACTCTTTTTGCAGAAACATAGCAGCATGTTCTTCCTTACTCTAATAAAAACTTCTTCCAAAAATGAGTTTTATGCTTTTTTTATTTATTTGCTCTTTTTTTTTGGATTAGACAAACGAATAACGACCAAAGAACAGGTCAAAGAAGCTTTAAGGAAAAAATTAGTAACAGGCGGTGATTCGAAAAATCTTTATGGAACGGCTTTTTATATTTTGCAAAAATACTTATTTTCTTGCTAAGAAAAAAGGTGATTTGATACTCTTAATTCTAATGCTAGAAGTTAAAAAGAGAGTACAAAAGAATGAAGAAACATATCAAATATTTTCTTATCGCGGTTGTAATATTGTGCATAACGCCAATGAACTTGATTATTGCTCAGCAAACGTCGACTGGTAATCGCCGGATTGCGGCAGCTACGCCTCCTACAAATGGAATCTTGATTTTCTTAGATGATATCGAGGGGGATAATAGCCCTAGAACTTATAAGTTTGGCGGCCTTAGCACTGGTTTTGTTAAGGCATTCTTGCAAGAAGCTGGGCCTATCATAGTCTCAGCGTCACTTATTATGAATGTTTGTGAAACTAAAAAACTTAAGGAAAGGGATCCTGAAAAAATTTTTCAACGATTTGTAATGATAGCCTCTAAATTATTTGATGGGACAGTAAGCGATGAAGAAGAGATAGAAAGCAAAAATATAATTCTGTCGCTGGTGGATTTTACTACTAAGGTTGCTCGGGATTGGATAATTAAGGAAATTAATTCTTCATTATATCTTTTAGTGCCAAAATCATATTTGCAAAGTAAAAATATAGCTGAAGTAGATGTAGAAGAATTTACAGCTCGAAAGCCTCTTACGCCAACGGAGCAACTTATGGGTCTTAAGCTAAATCATATGAGAACAGTTGCTCTTGCTGAAGTTAAAAAACCGATTCGATCACCCCTATTGGCTGATTATTTTTTTAAGGAAGTTTGGAATAAGAAAATGGAATATAGCACTATTTTTGTCACGAATAGTGAATATAAAATGCACCATAATAAGGCCATACCTCGATGGGTTTTTTACATAAGTGGCCACGGTCAGCTGAATTATTCTATTGTGAGTCTTTCTCTCATGCAGTTTAAAGATTTTCTGGCGTTTCTTGAAGGAAAAATTACTACAAGGTTGCTCTATTACAATTCATGTTATGCTGCAGGAATAAACAGTGAAATTCTCTACAGAGATGCCGAAAAAGAGATAACAAAAAGCTATTCTTTTGCAATTATTACCCAAGCATTAACCGATGCTTACAGCGCCAACACTAAGCTGGGTATCTCTGTTGAATCTAGTCGAAGAGCTCATAAGATTACAACTAAGCTAATAATAACAATCTATGGGAACTATGCCGAATATATTAGAAAATCGACCAGCTCAGATATTATTAATTATCGTGAAATCGCAGCATTGCTAACACCTGTTCTGCACGTGTCGGGAGGGGTGCAATCCTTGCCGCAAATTAGATTTCCTGGCTTGCCCTGGTTTTCTGTTGTTGACGATGACAAGGTAGTCTCACTTGGTTCAATTTTGGTAAAATCCAGGACAGCTGGAGAATCTCTCAATATCGCACATTTTTTTAGAAGAGAGGGAAAAATGGCAAATCCTCTTGGAATTCTTTTATATGCCTCCAGTATTCCTTTCGAACTTATAATTGATACTAAGGCTATCGTAAATGATCCGCCTGCTATTATTTCTATGATTCCCGGTAATGCCGCTCACTATATCGGCAAAATTTATTCTGCAGTACATAGCGTCGATGCTTTGTTGAATAGTTTTTTAAGTGTTGTTGGTCTAGCTCCAGTCAAAACTTTTGTTATTGAGGAGATTACGGGTCAACTTTCTGAGACTATAAGTGATTTATTGACTGCAGATCGTAGTCCTCGGCAAACTATTTCATATGTTATTATTCAGCTTGCTCCAGAAGCAAATAATATCAGTTTTATCTACAAAGACAGGGTATATAGAATAACAAATAGTTTAACCAACACTAACCCTCCCCGAGCTACGAGTAAAGATATTCAGACTCACATAAGAAAATTTCGATTTTTTGAAGAAGATGCTAAATTTGAGCAATTAAATCGGGCTGACGCTTATTCGTTGCACAAAGATTTGACCCCAAAAAATATAGAAAAGCTCAGGACAACACTCAAGAGAAATATTTCTGCACAAAAGCGCGGTAAGGGTGGTTTTGTGAACAAGGCAACACAGATCAGCTTGGCTACAGTTCTGCAAAATTTTGGAAATTCATTAAACAAGGTAGAAACGGCATTAAGGCAGCCTCGGAAGAAGAAAAAATGAAGCTAGCGAACGCAATGGATGTCAGTATAATTGCCACAAAAATTTTTTCATATTTTTTTTCACTATTTTATGTTAGCCTCTCAAAAATTTTCAATGAGAATAATACTATTAAATAGGGAAGTGTCAACGATTTTAAAAAATTCTGGAATGTTTACGCTGCTTCTTCCTCTGATGTATGTTCGTTCTCTAGGTTGGTACCTAGGCCTAGGTGGAAGCTTACGTGATTCCATTCTGGTACTTGATCTGCCGCCTCTCTGAATTTTTCAAAAATAGAATACGTTCCAGTCAAATATTCAATATTTTATTTAAATTCTTTCTGTAATCGTATTGGAAGAAGATTCACAAAATAATCAAGACTGAGACAGCAGGGCATTCTTTCAATGTGTAAGTGCCCGATTCTTCAAAAGAAAATTTGCCATCAGCAAGCCTCACATCAGAGTTAAATTTTTTAGACCAGCTGCTAACGGTATTTTTAATTTTTTGTCAAAAAAATTCGTTAGGTGGATCAAAATAGCTCGCTTGCATTGCTATAGATTGGTCCAAGATTGCTAGGACAATGAGTGCTATTATTCTATAGAAAATAATACCCTTGGATAAAGAAATGTCAACAATTGCGGGGGAAATATTATTTATTATTTGAAAATATTGCCCAAGCTTATCCATCTTTGTTACCCTTGAATTAAGATATTTTGAGCCTGAGATATGCTGTTGAATGCTAAAAGCAGGGCAGGATGTCATAAAAAAATTAGGAAAAAGGGGAGAAGTAATGAAGAGTATGGGAAAAATAGTCGTTGGACTTACTCTAAGTTGTTGTATAGGACAGGTTAGTTCGATGTCGAAGCCTACACAAAAGGATCTTCCCGTTGCCCCTGAGCAGGAATTGTTTACTAAGGCAACTCAACTTAAGGAGCAGGCAGTTAAAGAGTTGCGGCGAGCACGGCGTGCCGGCGCGATGGATCGTATCCTTGCGGGGCAATCGATGCTTGATAAGGCTGATTATGATCTTTTGATTGTTAAGCGCCAGAAACTTATTATTAAGCTATCTGGAGCAGATAAGGGTGCTGTGCATGAGGAGGTTCAAAATCAATTAAAGACAGTACAGGATGAACTTTTTGATTTTTATGAAACTCATTTTGATGTTCCTTTTGTGGAACGTTGGAATTACCTTGTAGATAGAAAAATTAAAGATACCAAAATATTCGGGGGAGCGCGAGGGGTTTATAGTCAGGAATTTTATGCTATGGCTCAGGGGAGTGCCTCAACTATTGTTCCGGGGCATGTGTATGCTATTGATTATTGGAATCGGCAGCGACCAATTTTGGAAAATATGGCCAGGCGTGTACTCGCACTTAATAATATTGGATCAGAAAGTAAAAAGCTTAGTGCGAATATCCATAGTCGCTTACAAGAAATTATTAATTTTACCTCAAGTCAACCTATTGCCCATAACGATATTGATGCGCAGCTTAATCTGGCCCTCACATTACCTTCTGCGCGAGGACGATTACTACAACAATACCTAAACAGTGTAATGACTAATGCTCAGGGATGGTTTGTTACTGATTCTGGAGAAGCACAGCGGTATCTTACAAGGCAACTCGATCAAGTAGAACAGATAATAAGCACCTACGCTCTGAGTAATGAGCAGTTCGATGCTCGGCTCGCTCAGCTGCAGGTGATGGAAAAAAATCTTGCTCGTACTGCTCAGCCAAACGAATTTATGCGTTCACTGGAGCTTGAAAATAAAATTCCTTATGCGCAGTGGACAACCATTGAAAGTGCGATTATTGCGGCCTTGTGGCAAATCGATCCATCAATTATGGCACAGATTAAAGAATTAATAGACACTGCTCAACACTTAAATCTTACTTTTATTGAAAAAGTTGGACCAATTATAGATTTTTTTCAGCTACTACTTAAAGGATATGCTCCCCCAGTTAAAAAAGAAACTAAAGTAATTGATCTACAAGAGTCGTCACAAAATAAAGATGTTAAAAAATCGAGTAATAAGAAAAAAATTGCTGTTAAAAAATAAAAGAAAAAGGGAGTAGGGTAATGAATTTGATAAAAAAAATAAAAGAATAGACAAATTTCTCACAATTTAATTGCATTTTCAATTTCTTCTCTCCATTCCTCAACTCGTGAATCGCTTAACAAACTCCTGATCATTGATGCGCCATATACGTCTACTGCTTCCTTAAAATTCAAGCACTTTAATTCTTTCAGCAACCAGCTAACCTTATAATCAACCTGTGCTTCGAAAAAAAATTTCACCCCATAAAAGCTCAAGCATAGAGGCACCCCATATAACGTTTCTACTTCATTAAAAGGCTTTGCTAATATTTTGCCTATGAGCCAATTTTTAGGGACCAGAATATCTAATGACTCAACTATCTGAGGTGGAAGGGGAGCAGTAAAAATAGTATCATTCTCGGGTATAAACGATAAAATACATGCCCAGAGTTCGACTGGTAACAGTCTCAGAATGGGATTGATTCCTAATGTTTCTATAAAATTAAAAAATTGTAGATCTTCATTTTCTTTAATAAAAAAAGGATGATTTTCATAAGCCTTCTTTGCTCTTTGAGGTACATGTTTAGCTTTAATTACATTGTGATTACAAAAATTATTAATCGCTCTATTAAAGCGTTCACCTGTATAAGAATCAGCTTCTAGTGCCCACAACGTGGGCCATGCTCGTTTCATGAGGGGAATCAGAGGATCGGGCAATTCTCTTAGTAGCATTTGTATAAATATACGATACGCTCTTGAGTGCCGAAAAAATTTTCCTTGCTCATCAAGTAGGGGAAATGCTGGAGAGACTGCTCCCTCGAGCTTAGAGATTGCCCTCTTTAGCTTGTGGTGGCTCCCCCAATCTTCATATATCTCTCGTCCTGCTGCCATTTCTTTCAGCAATCCCTGAATTTTGGCGACACCTGAGGCAATTCTGGTTCGTTGATATTCTGCATACTGGTTTGCTAACCGCGATAATTGTGTTCCATTACAAATGAATAAATTCCTAGATTCAGGATTGGCAGTTAAAAAATTTTTTTGCTTTTCTGGAACTTTATATAATTCTTCGCAAAAAATATAGCAAGGTGATTCTGTCTCATGCCGACGGACAAATTCATTCGCTGCTGCTAGAGAGGTTATCGAACTTAAACAGCCTAAGCCAAAAAGCCATGCCGATATAACAGGAATTCCTGCAATGGTCATTGTTACTCCTGAGCCCCAGCAAATTATACTTCCTGCTAAGCCTCCCTTATAGCAACACTGGACACCTTGATCACTTACTCCGCTACATCGATCTTTAGTACATCGATTATAAGACCTACAAGCTTTATACCAAGGGCAACCATAATCTAGCTGCCATGATTCCTGGTCCATCGTTATGAGAGCGGGAGATGTTCGATGTAGAGGCGTCACAGAAAAAACGCTCAAAAACCCAACTAAAAGCAACGTGATGCTCATTTTAAAATGATCTATCAACTGGATCTGCTGCATGCTGCTCTCCTTTTTTTTGACAGAACTAACTCACCGGCATGTTTTAATCAGGATTGTTCGTACACTGAGCATACGCATAGGTTAAACCCATAATCCCTGTCCCCACAAGACAACAACCGCCTCCAGTAACTCCGCCGATTATTATACTACCAGTACCCACTGTCACGCCTAACAAAGTGCTGGTCGAACACAACACACAACATCCTCCAATGCAACACATTTTGCCTTTACTATTTGGTATGGTCTCTCCATCAGTTAAGCTCTCCTTAATCATTTGCAGCGAGGAGGGGCATAAAGTTGAAGACGCTGGTCTCGCTTCAGACCGCTGCTGCATCAAAGCCGATGTTTCCTTGTGCATCGATGAAAGAGAAGCACTAGTGAAGCTTAACATGCCAATAAGAAAAAATTGTTTTTTCAAGAAAAAATCCCCCGGTAAAAAAGCCTATAAAGAGTATTATTCGGCTGTCATTGTAGGGATTTTTTTGAAGGATGTCTATCGAAAAACTAACAAAAAGTGGGAACCACCTGTAGGGCAAAACAGGAAGAGTATCTGCCAAAAGAGAAAAAGAAGCACAAGATGAATATATCCGCTTCTTTTTCTTCTATAACAACGGTTATTTAATTATTTTTGTTCGCATAAAATATCAAATTTCGAATATCCCCTTCAGTTACAGACACAGCAGAAGTAGGCATAAAATGCATTTTAGTCACAGAATCATAGATAGATTGTATAGGCCATTCTTTTTCCTCTACTCTATTTACCAAATCTCTTATGCTCACCTTTCCAAATTTGAACAAGAGTGAGGGTTGTTCATCATCAATTAGCATCGTACTTACTTGAGGCTTAGGTGAACTTGCTGAGGTATAGGTTACTTTGACCTGTATCTGCTTTGTTACAATATTTGCTCCAAAACCCAACATTAACAGACTTAAAGCAAAGCTTTTTTTTATATTCATGAAAAATTCCCTTTTTTTTATACAAAAAATTAAGATTAACAACAGAAGCCTCTTTAAAATCAGAATGGCCATTATATCAAAGAATTAGATATTAAATGTATAATAGCATATAATGCAATCGGAACGTCAATGCTTGGCAAAATTATTCAATAGGTTATTCATTACAAGTGTGCAGTCAATAAAGTCATCTTAACACATTATTGATGGTTGAATTAAAGCTTGTTTTCTAGCACACTTAGAACATAATTAACAAACCCCTTTAGAGTAAAGTTTATTAACATGAGTATCAAAGCGGGACTAGTCGGCCTTCCCAACGTAGGAAAATCAACCCTATTTAACGCATTAACAAATTCATCAGTACCAGCAGAAAACTACCCTTTTTTGTACCATCGAACCCCATTTGGCAATAACTGAAGTTCCTGATGAAAGAATCCCTAAACTGCAGGCAATTTATAAGAGCCCTAAGCTTTTGCCAGCAACTGTCCAATTTGTTGATATTGCAGGACTCGTAAAAGGTGCAGCCTCAGGCGAGGGATTAGGCAATCAATTTCTTAACACTATTCGTGAAGTTGACCTCATTTTACACGTCGTACGCTGTTTTGAAGATCCAGATATTATCTACTCAGGGCTTGAAATTGATCCGCTCGGTGATCTTGAAATAATTGTTTCTGAACTCATGCTCAAAGATTTGGAGTCAGTCACTAAACGAAGAGAAAAGGTCGGACAACTTCTTAAAGCAGCCCGCAATAAACCTGCAGAATTAGCTGAACTCACCCAAGAAGCAACCAGCTTAGAACAGGTCGAAGCAGCGCTTAATGCGGGAAATCAAGAACGTATTCATGAATTACATCGGCAACAACCATTAGTACATGTTTCCTTATTGAGTACCAAAAAGTTTTTAATCATCGCTAATATTAGCGAAAATGATATTGAAAAAGGCTCAAATAATTCCTATGTGCAGGCTCTTCAAGCGCGCTTTGGCAAAGATCGTGTTATTAGCATCTGCGTCAAACTAGAACGGGAGCTTTCTGCATTAGATGAAACTAGCGCACAAGAAATGATGAGTATGATGGGACTTACCGAAAGTGGTCTTTCTAAAATTATTCAACAGGCCTACACAAATTTAGGACTCATCACTTTTTTCACCTGCGGACCTAAAGAGATTCATGCATGGCCTATCAAAAAAGGGTTGACTATTCGCCAAGCAGCAGGAGAAATTCATTCTGACTTAGAACGAGGATTTATTTGTGCTGACGTTTTTGGTGCTGCTGACCTTATAGAGTTAGGGAGCGAAGCTAAATTACGAGAAAAAGGAAAACTTCGGACCGAAGGACAACATTACATCATGCAGGATGGAGATATCATTAATGTTAAATTCAACGTATAACAAAAGCCTTAAAATTTTTATTGTCATCTGCTTTTTGCCCTTAACAACTATCTCTGGTCATCCCATCAAAGAAATCAGAAGCATTGAACTTTTCCAAGAAAGAGAGTATTGCCTTTTTAAGAAGGTTGCTGCACATGATGGTTCCATCTTTTTAATTAAACAACCTCTGTGGCACGACACCGGCGATTTGCACAGTCTATTCTATGAGCTTTTATTTGCTCATATAGCCAACCTTATGCAGATTAATTCTCAAAAAGTATGGCTTATTCTTCCTACTGACCGTGTACTAGGTAAGTATATTAATAATCCCTCGACACTGCACTCATGGATTGAAGGAGATACCTATAAAAATAATAAAGAAGATGGATTACAACAACGCTACCCCTACCCTCATCAAAAGAGAAAACTAAAGAAAGAAGAGCGAGGAATAACGCAAGAGACTATAGAGTGTATGGCCTTAGCCCAAGGAATGGCTGAGCTTAGTGCGTTAGATACTTTTTTATGTAATGGTGATCGCACTGATCAAAATTTAATACAAGCGGTTGCTGATAATAAAATATATGCCATCGATGGGGAAAATTTAATTATGTACCCGCTAGCAAAATATGCTCTACACACCATCACTCGGTTACATAATCAAAATATAGAACTTACTCAATTTCAGTATGATGCATTAAAAAAATATGCAACTTATGCTAGGAAAATTGGTTGATCAATTTCCACCATCGTGTATAAAAAAAATTATCAAAGGGTTTGCTCAAGAAGCTGGCTGTATCGATCCTACCTGGAACAAAATTAATGATCCCGGACTTTATCGCCATATCCTGGTATATTCTCGTAACTTTGAGCTCAATTATTTTTATTGCAAAAAACTGACTAAAGCAATAGGCCTTTACTTAAATGGGATGCAAACAAAAATTTCTGCACCTTATTCATCAACTTCTTAGGCACCTTTCCTTATGCACTAATATTATTTCCATTAAGTGTTGGACTGCCCAGAGCAACAGGCGCAGGGATAACACCGGCGTAATTGGTACCATTGCGCGAGGCAAAACAATCAAAAACAGTAGAGGAAAAGCCACTATTATTTATCCCTATTCCGGAATTTGTAACACGGCAATTTTCAACAATGCATCCCGTGGTTGTTAGCCGAATATCAATCCCCAAAGCAGCGCCGGTGCTTGCAACATTATTAACTTGAGAATCACGCACATAAGTAGCCTCACCTTCTAGTTCAAAACCAACTCCCTGGGCGCCACCGCTAATATCATTTGCTATGCACTGATCTAAAATAAGGCTATTTGTCCCTACTAAGGTTACAAATCCATAAGCCGTCGAGGTAGGATCGCTACTAAGAATGGCTTGTGCCGTACAATCAGTAATAATTCCACTGTCAATTTGAAGATTAAAACCAGCACTCATCCCCATCCCGATACCTGTCGCTGCAATACTAAGGGCGATACAATTAGATATTGTACAATTAGTAAGAGGTCCCAAAAGAAAACCATAAGCATTCGTATCAGCTGCAACGGAATTTGCCTGACACCCTTCAAGAATAGTATTACTGCCCCCTATTTGAAAACCTATTGCTTGATCGCTACCGGCTACATCAACAACAGTACAATTTTGTATTACAAAATTACTCGAAACTGGATTTAGAAAAATTCCGACGCTTGTTGAGGCCATATTACTATCTAAACCAATATCAGCAATAACCACATTTTTTATACTACCCTGAATTCCTACAACCTCGATTGCATTGGCATATGATAGCGGTTGTGGATTATCAATGTAAACACCTGCAATAGTACAATCTTGAATAATAGATTGCCCAACACCAAATAAGAAGATCCCTTGAGCTTGTAGGGAGGAGGATAAAACTGCTATAGAACAATTTTGTATCAACAGTTCCTCGCTCCCAAGTGATTGCATTGCAATGACGGGACCGGCAGAACTTGATAAGCTGCACACATACGTTTGATCAACAACCGTCCCTTGATCAATTATAAAAAATAGCGCCGTAACTCCCTGGGGAGAATCCAATCGTTCTGCTCGACAATTAATAATCTCATTAGCCGTACAGGGTATACCACTACCATTAAATCCAGTAACAGCAATCGCATTTAAAAAATTAGGAACCGAACAATCTAAAATACGGCAATCAATAACTTTGGTAGAATCTACACTACTTAATTGTATTCCGCCTGCAGCCATAGAAATGGTTATATTTTGCACAAGACAGTCAGTAATTCCAGTCGCAGATCCTTGAAAATCTACGGCAAAGACATTAGATAGCTCGCCAACTCCTGATATTTCTAGATCTTTCAAGGTAATCAAAGTGCTACCATCTCCAACAATGATTGCCTGATTAGTCATATTATTAATAAAGCCATTTGATACAGCAACGCTACTCAAACCTGTATTTATTACAATCCCATTTGTTGTATTTGTTATAGTAAAGCCATATAAGTCTAGAGTAACTTGGCTGGCGTTAATAATTATTGGACCATTAATATTATTGCTCAAACAATAACTTCCCGACTCATTAATAGTTGTAGGGGTAGATATAGAAGTTAGCGCACAGCTACACTCACTCTCATTTTCGCTAGAATTACTTCTTGTCAAATCTCGCAACACCTTTAAAATTTCTAGTGTAGTAGCCGGATCCGATAACTCGTTTATTTCGGTTAAAATATCTAAAACAGAGGGACTAATTGCTCCCCTTATGATCTCTACAGACCTTCCTTCGGTGACCGATGAAGCAAGATTTTGGGAAGCAAAAACTGCGGCAACTGGTATAATAATTACCAGAAGCCTTGCTAAAAGATTCAATCTACTCCACATGGTTTACATCCTTTCTTAAAATTATTTTAAGCACTTATATTCTGGCCCGTAATTGTTGGCGCACCAAAGATTACTACATTAGGGACACCAAAATAGTTAGCTTTATTGAAGGATGCAAAGCAATCAAAAACTCTCGATGCCGGACCTTGATTATTTATACCTCTACCCACTATACCTCCCATCACATTTGTTGCACGGCAATTTTCTACAATGCACGCCGTCGTTGTCACAGGAATATCAATTCCCACGGCGACAAGAGTGCCTTCAACACCATTCACTTGAGAGTTACGCAAGTAGGTAAATTCACCATCTAAGTTAAAGCCCATTGCCTGGTAGCCAGCCGTAATATCATTAGCTGTACATTGATCTATCAGTAAACTACTTGTACTTACCAACGTTACAAAACCATACGCTGTGGAGGTAGGATCAGTGCTCACAATCTCCTGAGCTAAACAATTTTGCACGAATCCTTTTTGAACATGTAGCATAAAACCACTGCCCAGCCCGTTTGGCTGGTTGTTAGTGTTAGTAGAAACGTTAAGCACAGAGCAATCGATTAAGCTAGCATTTATAATTGCGGTACCTGAATTATCAAGAAGAAAACCAGCCGCAGCACTATTGCCCAAATTATTTATATTGCCGGATATTTCATTCCCTTTGCATCCTTGTAAACTCGTATCATTAGAAGCAATTGAAAATCCATTCGTTCCGCCACCACTAATACCAATACAGGAACAATTTTGGAAGATAACACCACTGCTCGCAGAATCGGTTGAAAAGCCCACACAAGAATTAGTTGTACCAAGTTCAAGAACGGTGACATTTTCAATAAGAAGATCGGCAGATTCTACTACCAGCACCCCCGCCGAAAGAACACCGCTGATAGGACTTAATTGAGGGCCTATACCTGAGACTACAGAATTCTTTAACACGCAGCCAAATGATCCATTAAATGAAAAACCTATACCCGTATCAGTAGCAATAAGTTCGGCTACCATACAATTATCGACAGTCACTTGCTGACCAAAAGATGATTCTATTCCTATCACATAAAATTGGCCAAAAAGATTAGCCGTCGAGCAATTGTCTATAATTACGTCACCAGGGAACAATAATTCTATTCCTACCGCATAATTCCGCGCCGTAATATTAGAAACCGAGCTCTGACTAATGAGCGTGTTCTCACCATTGACAAGAACTATGCCCGTAGCGCTCATGCTCAAAGAAGAAATGCTTTCCACATTACAATTGATAATTTGATTGCCAAAACACGCACCTATGTTTATGTGACCCGCGCTGGCACTGGAGGTAAGAATGAGACCCGCAATATCCACTGCGTTAGAAGAACAATCAAGAATGCGACAATCAATAATCTGAGTATTGCTTGTATTCAGCAGAAGCATGCCCGTTTGAGATTTCGTAATAGTTACATTTTTAATGAGGCAATCATTGATACCCCTCGGAAAACCACTCGGAATCTGGAACTCAATTGCATTAACATTGCCGCTTGTGGTATTAGTGCTTACTTGGGTTATTTCTAAATCTTTTAAAGTAATAAGACGTGCACTATCGCCCACGATTATAGCCTGATCAGTCATGTTGGTAATGCTACCATTTGATACAGTAACATTGCTCATGCCCTGATTTATAATAATACCATTCATGGTGTTTGAGATAGTAAAGCCACGCAAATCAACATCAACATTACTTGTAGTAATAATAATTGCGCCTTCCAAACTTGTTGTTAAGCAATAGGAGCCAGCTTGAGTTATTGTCATTGGGGCAGTTATAGTAATTAGGAAACAACCAGCAAATGTAGTTGTTAAAGTAGTATCAATATTTTCACCAGCTAACGTCGGCGCTCCCAAAGCAACAAGATTGCCAACACCAGCATAATTCTGTCCATTATTAGAAGCAAAAGAGTCAAAAATAGTAGCTGCTGTTATCGCATTATTAATACCTATGGCAGCATTAGTAGCGCGGCAATTTTCCACAATACAAAGCGTTGCTGTTACCGGAATATCAATCCCTATAGAAGTGGCACCATTAGCTTGAGAGTCTTTAAGATAAGTAAACAGGCCATCTAGTTCAAAACCAACCCCCTGAACGCCACCGCTAATATCATTTGCTATGCACCGATCTAAAATAAGGCTATTTGTCCCTACCAAGGTTACAAATCCATAAGCCGTCGAGGTAGGATCGCTACTAAGAATGGCTTGTGCCGTACAATCAGTAAGAATTCCATTGTCAATTTGAAGATTAAAACCAGCACTCATCCCCGTCCCGAGGCCTGTCACTGAGATACTAAGGGCGGTACAGTCAGATATTGTACAATTAGTAAGAGGTCCCAAAAGAAAGCCACACGCATTCGTATCAGCTGCAACGGAATTTGCCTGACACTCTTCAAGAATAGTATTACTGCTCTCTATTTGAAAACCTAGTGCTTGATCGCTACCCGACACATCAACAACAGTACAATTTTGTACTACAAAGTTACTAGAGGCCGGATTTAGAAAAATTCCGACGCTTGTTGAGGCCATATTAATATCTAAACCAATATCAGCAATAACCACATTTTTTATACTACCCTGAATTCCTACAACTTCTATCGCATTGGCATATGATAGTGGTTGTGGATTATCAATGTAAACGCCTGCGATAGTACAATCTTGAATAATAGATTGCCCAACACCAAATAAGAAGATCCCTTGAGCTTGTAGTGATGAGGATAAAACTGCTATAGAACAATTTTTTATCAACAGTTCCTCGCTACCCGATGATTGCATTGCAATCACTGGACCGGCAGAACTTGATAAGCTACACACATATGTTTGATCAACAACCGTACCTTGATCAACTATAAAAAATAGCGCCGTAACTCCCTGGGGAGAATCCAATCGTTCTGCTCGACAATTAATAATCTCATTAGCCGTACAGGGTATACCGCTACCATTAAATCCAGTGACAGCAATCGCATTTAAAAAATTAGGAACTGAACAATCTACAATACGGCAATCAACAACTTTAGTAGAATCTACACTACTTAATTGTATGCCGCCCGCAGCCATAGCAATAGTTATATTTTGTAACAGACAGTCGGTAATTCGCGTCGTAGATCCTTGGAAATCAACCGCAAAGACATTTGAAAGCTCACCCACTCCTGATATTTCTAGATCTTTTAAGGTAATCAAAGTGCTACCATCTCCAACAATGATTGCCTGATTAGTCATATTATTAATAAAGCCATTTGATACAGCAACGCTACTCAAACCTGTATTTATTACAATCCCATTTGTTGTATTTGTTATAGTAAAGCC
>Ga0206849_1040_pt1 | contig 23113 bp, 15 predicted proteins | sample Alteio_BWOrgCont_15_FD_152892 | JGI IMG/M metagenome (GOLD analysis project Ga0206849, IMG submission 152892) | Enriched cells from forest soil in Barre Woods Harvard Forest LTER site, Petersham, Massachusetts, United States -... | ecosystem: Environmental > Terrestrial > Soil > Temperate forest >...
ACCTTTCCGCCCTTCACCACTCCGCCAAGAACGAACATCACGTTCGCGTGCCCGTGATCTGTGCCGCCGGTTCCGTTCTGCCGAGCCGTGCGGCCGAACTCGCTCATGGTCACCATCGTCACATTCTCGGCATCGTCGCCCATGTCCTTCCAGAACGCGGCAATCGACTCCGCAAATTCCTTCAGCCGGTTTGCGAGCTGTCCGTTGGCGGCACCCTGGTTCTGATGCGTGTCCCATCCGCCAATGTCGCTGAACGCAGCCTCCACGCCGAGGTTCGCCTTGAGCAATTGCGCCACTTGTTTCAGGCTATTGCCAAACGGCGTATTGGGATAATTCACTCCCGCCACCGGCTGATAGTGGGCGGGATCGGCGGCCTTGAGCATCTTCACTGCCTCAAACGTCTCCTGACCGGTTCCATGCAGCACCGCATCCGAGCTCTCGTCATACATCGCCTGGAAGGCATTCGAAATAGGCGAAGTCTGCGGCCCTTTGCCAGCTACCGAGAAGTCCGCGAGGTTGCTCACCGCGATCGCCGGTATGGATCCTTGCAAGGTACGCGGAACCTGCGTGCCCAACGCAACCGCACGAAACGCTGTCGGCTTATCGCTCAGCTTCTCAGCCTGTAGTGCACGATTCAGCCAGCCGTCAGGAGTCACCTTCACATCCGGCGTTCCACTCTCCATATAGTCCTGCGCGTCGAAGTGCGAGCGCGAACTCGAAGGCGAACCGGCAGCATGCACAATCGCTAGGTGTTTCTGATCGAACAGCGGCTTCAGCGGCGCCATCGCCGGATGCAGGCCGAAGAATCCATCAAGGTCGAGAACCTCATTCTGCTTGATCGCAATCGATGGCCGCATCGAGTAGTAGTTAGACTCCTTGAACGGCACAACCACGTTCAGCCCATCGCACGCGCCGCGCTGGAAGATCACGACCAGCTTTTTCTTGTTCGCCGCCGCGGTCGTGATCTCGGCATATATGCTCCGGGTCAGAAAGCTCGGAATCACACTCGTCCCCACCAGTGCCAAGGCTCCGCCCTTCATAAATCCGCGCCGGGTCACGGTATTGCGCCTTACCAGGTCGCGGCCGTGCATGTCACATCCCCAGTCACTCGCATCCGTGAACATCATCTTGTTAGACATGGTGGAACTCTCCTTCGCGAGCTGGCAGACACGCCGCCTTACTGTATACAGACTCGCATCCCGACATAAAGTTGCCTATTACCAATTCGAATCAGGCACCTTAGCAAACACCCTGATTCTACGCCGCATGCGCACTTCGAGCCCTAACCGTCATCCTTGCATCATCTCCGCTGGAAGTCCGGCGAGCCCATCAGCAGCCCAGCCATCGTATCCAGAGGTGTCTCTGGCACACCCTGCCTTGCAGCCTGTGCTTGCCCGCCGCGGGTCCTTACCAGCGAAGCCCCATTCTGCGTCCCGGCCTGGCTCATCGCAGTTCCAGTCATCGCCCCGTTGCTCATCTCTGCCATATCAGGGTCCGTCGCCGGTCGCTGGTTGAAATTCTTCTCAGCCATCTGCTGCGCCGTAGGGTTATTGAATTGCTGCAGCACCGTTTCTCTGGTGCGATCTGCCGCAGGCTCACCCAGGATCAAGGCCTCCAATTGCTTCTCCGTTGCGGGAGTCGGAGCAGACACCACTTCCGAATCGCCATTCGTGCCCAGCAATGGAGGCCAACTGGTAAACGTTCCCGGAACCCGGCCGCCGCTCAGCACCAGCGCAAAATTCATGCGTCCGATAAGAGCATTCGAACTGACCCAGTCATCCTTCTTCCATGAGTAGCCGTTCGGTGTCTGCATTCCGTAAATCGGCATGCCCAACCGGTCCAGCGCCTGCACCAGCGCCTGCGGATTACGTACCTCCGCATTGCTTGCCCGCAGCGCGCTGGCCACAAATTCCAGTGGCGTCTTCACCTTCGCCCGGTAAGTCTCCGGAGCCCAGAACGCCTGCGAGTGGAACATCGTCCGCAGCACCGACTTGATGTCGCCATTCGTCTCGAGGAAGGTCTTCGACATTGCATCGATCAACGCCGGCGGAGGATCGTCGCTCACAAACCGGATCGCCAGCTTGGTCGAGATGAATTTCGCCGTCGCCGGGCTGGTCGCAAGAATGTGCAGCACTTCCAGGCCTTCTTTCTGGCCGTCGTTCTTGATGGTGTGTCCCAGCACAACTTTGGTGCCGCCTTCATGCCGAGTGGGGTCGAAGATCGGCTCGCCGCCGTCCGGACGGAAGGGCTGCGTAATGGTCCAGCCAGTAAACACCTTGGCGACTTCCTGCACATCTTTCTGCGTGTATCCGCCATTCACTCCCAGCGTGTGCAGCTCCATCAGTTCGCGAGCATAGTTTTCATTGATGCCCTGTGGAAGACGCTGCAGGCCCTGCCCGTTGTTTGGCAGTCCCCGATTTAGATCGAGCTTCTGATTCGCTTCCTGGCGCTTCTTGAGCGCCTCCACATTTTCTACGAACGAACTGTTCGGTCCAACGCTTTCCCAGTTATCCAGGTACATCAGCATTGCTGGGCTTTGCGCCGTCGCAATCAGCAGGCTCTCAAAGCTCCCTAGTGCATGCGGGAGAATCACCTTGCGTTCATAATCCGGCAGATAGTACCCCTCATTTTGATTCTTACGCACGTACACGTTGAAGTGGTTCAGCCAGAAGTCCGTCATCACGGCCTGCAACTGCCGCTCGGAGTACACATCGCGCAGCAGTCGCGTCTCCAGCGCCTCACCAGCCACTACCCTCGCCGGTCCCTGCATCGCCACGACAATTTCCATCTGCGCAGGAGACATTCCCTGCATCAGCCGCTGACGTTGCTGCGGCAACAGCGCCTCCCGGAACGACAGCATCTGTTGCGGGCTCATCGCCAGCAGCTTCTGCATCCGCGCATCGGCCGACAGCGCCAGCACCGCATTCACATCGGCAGCCGCCATAGGAGCTTCGGCAAACTTGTCTTTCGTCTTCGTGCCATTTTTGCCCGTCACCCGGGCAGGTGTAGCAGTCTGTGCCTGCATCGACTGCCCATCCATATCGTTTGTGCCGGCGTCCATCTTGCTGGCGCTGGGATCCTGCGCCTGCATTGCAGGATCCTGGCCGTTCACCAGAGGGGTACCGACGGGTGGCAGCCCCGCAGCCACGCGCTTCTGGTTCTCGTTGTAGGCAGCCTCTGCGTCCGCATAGATCGCATGCAGTTCCGGATCGCTCGGCATGGAGCCCGCGCCACGCTGGCTCATCTGGCGAATCACCTGTGGCGACGGAAACCGCCGTTCCAACTCCGCCTGCGACAGCTTCATCGCCGGAAACAAATTCATTCGCTGCTCAAGCGCCGAGTCGTCGATCGTCTCCGGGTTCAGCTGCCGCTCCAGCCACGCCTCGAACCCCATCTTCTGCATTGCCGCTTCATCCCCCGGGCGCGGACCAAACGTCAGCCGGTTCAGGGCATGCAGCGTCTTCTCCTGCTCACTCAGGGGAGTCGTCCGCGCCGCCGTCGGCGTCATCACATCGTCAGCACTCGCTGCCCATGCCGGCGTCCCCGGCCCGACAATCATCAGCGCGCACAGCGAAGAAATCACCAGTCCCTTCGCCGTCTGAATTCCAGCCTGCAAAGTTCTCTGACGCGCTGTCATCGACATTCTCCCTCGCTTGAAGCAGGCGCGCACACCCACGGTGCACTCACCTGCTTCTAGGTCGAACCCAGCCTACTAGACCCAGTTGCGAAACTATTCACTAAATCTCACAGAATCAGGCTCAATCCGCCTTCTGACCCTGGGCCGTGGATCTGGCTCCCTAAAAGGCCGCTAGCTCAGCCATCGCCTCAAATAGCCGCTCCGGCTGCGGCAGGATCACGTCCTCCAGCAGCGGCTGGTAGGCCACAAAGGTGTCCATCGCGCCAACCCGCCGCACCGGGCCATCCAGGTCATGGAAAAGCTCATCCCCAATCCGTGCGGCGATCTCCGCCCCATAACCCCAGCTCAACGTGTCTTCATGCGCAACAATCACCTTGTTCGTCTTCTTCACCGACTCGGCAATCGTCTCCCAGTCATACGGGCTCAGGCTGCGCAGGTCGACGACCTCCACGCTGACACCCTTCTCGCGCTCTATCCGCTGCGCTGCCTGCAGTGCCCGCGGCACCACCGCGCCATACGTGATCACGCTCAGGTCCTTGCCCTCGCGGACGACCTTCGCCTTACCAAACGGAATCGAGTAGTTTGGCCCCGGATACGCCGCCCGCCCAAATGTTTCACGGTACAGCCGCTTGTGTTCCAGGAACAGTACCGGATCATCGCAGCGGATCGCCGTGCGCAGCAGCCCTAGCGCATCCAGCGCATTCGACGGCATCACCACCCGCACTCCCGGCGTGTGCGTAAAAATGCTCTCCCCGCTCTGCGAGTGGTAAATCGACCCGCCTGTCAGGTAGCCGCCAATCGGAACCCGCATCACCAGCGGGCAGCTGAACGTCCCATTCGACCTCCAGCGCATCACGCTCAGCTCATTGCGCATTTGGTGCATCGCCGGCCAGATGTAGTCGAAGAACTGGATCTCCACCACCGGCTTTAGACCGCGCACAGCCATCCCAATCGCGCGCCCGGTAATGTTGGCCTCCGCCAGCGGAGAGTTCCACACCCGGTCGTTGCCAAACTCTTTCTGCAGACCGTGCGTCAGCTTGAATACTCCACCTTTGCCCTTGATCTTGCCCTCGCGCAGAGCCTTGTCGCGCGTTGCATCGGCCACATCCTCGCCGAAGACCACAATCCGCTCATCGTGCCGCATCTCGTCACGCAGGCATGTATTGATTAAGTCGGCCATGGTGCGCTCGGTATCGTCCGCCGTCGGCTCCACGGTCGTCGCAAAGCGCGCGTCAGTCGGCTTCAAATCCTCCGAGTACTGGTACTTCAAAATCGCTTCGTGCGTTGCCTGCGGAAGCACCGCTGCCAGCGCACGATCGCTGGCCTGCTGCACCTCTTCATCTACCTTGCGCTCCAGCTCTTTCAGCCCCTGCTCATTGAGGATTCCTTCGCGCAGCAGCCACATCTGCATCTTCAGGATCGGGTCGCGCTTCTCATCCACCTTCAACTCTTCGTCGCTGCGGTATAGCCGCTCATCGTCGCTTAGCGAATGCGAGTACGGCCTGACCACATGACCATGCACCAGTGCCGGCCCGTTGCCCGCACGGCAATACGCTACTGCCTCCACCAGCGCCGCGTAGCTCGCCACCGCATCCGTGCCGTCAACCTCCGCAAAATGAAAGTGCGGAAAATTCGCAATCAGCCGGGAGATGTTTCCACCCGGCGTATTTGCCTCCACCGGGGTCGAGATCGCATATCCGTTGTCCTCCACCAGGAACAGCACCGGCAGCTTCCCGTTGGACGCTGTATTCAGCGACTCCCAGAACTCACCCTGGCTCGTCGACCCCTCGCCGATCGACACATATGTGACCTCGTCGCCGTGGAACTTCACATCCTTGAACTGGCGATAGTCCACCACATCCGAAGCCGGCTTTTTCGCCGCCTCGGGGTGATGGCTGAAATACCGTCCAGCCTCTGCGCAACCAACCGCATGCAGGCACTGCGTCGCGGTTGAAGACGATTGCGACACGATATTCAGCTTCTTGCTGGCCCAGTGCGAAGGCATCTGCCGGCCGCCGCTAGCCGGGTCATCTGCTGCGCCTACCGCCTGCAGCAGCTGCTCCTCTACCGTATTGCCGAGCGCCAGGCAGATCGCCCGGTCGCGGTAGTACGGGAAGAACCAATCGTACCCCGGCTTCATGGCCAGTCCGGCAGCCACCAGCAGCGCCTCATGCCCCGCGCACGATACCTGAAAGAATATTTTCTGTTGCCGCTTGAGTAGGATTTCGCGGTCATCGGTACGCCGCGAAAGGTACATCAGTCGATAGAACTCCACCCACCATGCCGGCGCCTTGCCTGCAATCAACCGCTCCGCCCCCGCGCTCTCTGCCGGACGCACCGCGACCTTTCCATTTCCCCTATGCGTCAAGTCGCTCGTCTCCCGTCCGAAAAGTCGCCTTCAACCCCAAATTCTACTCGCACATCCGGTGCATTTCTAACCGGAATCTCTCCGCCACCCACGCCTCTAATCCCTGTTCCCTAATACATACTTCTACTGCTTCATCCTCTGCTGCACATCGTGTGCCAGCTTCTCCACCTCGGCAGCCTTTTTCATCACTTCCAATGAGAGCTCGTCTTTCTGCGCCTTCTCCACATCGGCCTTTAGCTCATTTGATAGCTGGACCATCTTGTTGGCGTCGTCCAGCATCTTCTTGTGTCTTTGCTCATTGGCCTGACGGATCATTCCCTCCCGCATCGTCTCCCGCATCGGATCAGATCCGGTATCAGCCGTTCCCATACCCGGAACGTGTGGCGCCGACGCCGGCTGCGATAGCGGCGGCAAGGCTCCCGGCTGTTGTTGCGCAGCTACCGGTACAGTTTTCATTCCAGCTCCCAGCATCAGTACCACGACTACTGCTGCGCTTCCTGCTTTCCAAAGGCTGCTCATATCGTCGTCCTCCTGTGCGCCAAATCCTACGCTCAAGCTTGCATGCCTAAAATAGTGCAGCCATCCCCCTACCCCCGTCTAGCGTCTCCTGTCACATCATTGTCAAATTCCTGACTCCCAGAGCCTCTCCAACTAGGAACCCATAGCAAACAGCTGATTCAGCTCTTCCACAGTACCTACCGGCGGCAGACACGATTTTCCTCGACACACCACAGCCACACTGCTATCTATTCCTGGCAGGTACGGCAGCGTATCGGCAAGCGCCGACGGCAGCGCGCTCATGTCTCGCACTCTCACTACACTCGTCGTCGCCGCAAATGGACGTAGCGCCGCCGCCTCCAACCCCTCTGCACGCGCATCCTCTCCGATTACACAAATCATTGTCGTGCCGCTCACTGCCCTGCCCAGCGCCAGCCCATAGCTCGCGGCATAAAGCCCAAAGTGCTCCACAATCCCCGCAAAAGTCTCCAGCGTGTCCTTTGCCCGCGTCTCGTAAAAGTCTTCGCCCGTAAGTGCCGCCAGCCGCAGCAGTGCCATCGCTGCAACGGAATTCCCCGCCGGTGTCGGCGCGTCCTGCAATGGCTTCCTCTGCGCACTGAGCGCTCCAATTCCGCCCTTGTCCTTCTCTGTATCGAAAAATCCTCGGCTCATCGCATCGCCCTGTTCCGCGTCGCAGAACCGCGCCAGCATCGTGTCCGCGATCTCGCGAGCGGCGTTGAAATAGATCATCTCCCCCGTGGCCTCCCACATATCGAGCGCCGCATTGGCAACAAATGCATAGTCCTCCAGCACGCCGGCCACACCCGCCCGCGACGCGACACCCTCGCCATACGCCACCACATGCGCCAGCCCATGCGGACCCCAGGCCTCGTTCAGCACACGGTCTAGCGACTTCACAGCGAACGCAACCGCCTCCGGCATTGCCAGCAACCGTCCCGCCTGAACGTAGGCGCTGATGCACATCCCGTTCCACCCCGTGTACACCGTCTTGTCCACGTATGGAGTCTTCCGCTTCAGCCGCGCCGCATACATCTTCTTTTTCGCGCTCGATGCCAGCTCGCGCACGCGCTCGATATTCATTTTCAACACCTTCGCGATCTGCTCTACCGTCGCCCCGCCTACCGGCGATACGTGCAGCACGCACTTCTGCGGATTGTGGTGCATGTCGCCTACCGCACGCAGGTTGTAGAGCGCCTCCGCGACCAAAAACTCCTCGCGCTCCAGCACCTCCTCCACCTCCGCGCGTGTCCATGTGAAGTAATCGCCGTCGTCGTCCAAAGAATCGTCCGCATCCTGTGACGCATAGAAGCCTCCGAGCTCGCGGTCGCTCAACCATTCATCCATCCAGCGCAGGATGTCCCGCGCGACCCGCGCAAACTCCTCATCTCCGAACGTCGCATAAGCATGCGCATAATTTTTCAGTAGCTCGCTGTTGTCATACGCCATCTTTTCGAAGTGCGGCACGATCCACCGCTCATCCACCGAATAGCGATGAAATCCGCCCGCAAGCTGGTCGTAAATCCCTCCCGCCGCCATCCGTCGCAGTGTCGTTTCAGCCACCACACGAGCCCGCTCGTCACCGCGCCCTGCTGCATCGATTAGCAAATCGATTGCGCCGGGATGCGGAAACTTTGGCTGCGACCCAAACCCTCCATTGCGCTCGTCGAACTGCCGCTCGACCGACTCCGTCAGCTTCTTCACCAGCGAGTCATTCAGAACGCCGCCTCGCCCAGAGAAGCTTTCGTTGTGCTCAATCGCGCGCATCACGCTACCAGCCGTCTCCATCACCTCGTCGCGTCGCTGAGCATAAGCCTCAGCCATGGTCATCAGAACGCGCGGAAACCCCGGCCGTCCGTATCGGTCATCCGGCGGAAAATACGTGCCTCCGAAAAACGGCTTACCCTCCGCCGTTAGAAACGCGGTCAGCGGCCATCCTCCTTGCCCACTGATCGCGCTCACAGCCGCCTGGTACCGGGTGTCCACATCCGGGCGCTCGTCGCGATCCACCTTCACTGCCACAAAGTGCTCGTTAATGAGCTCCGCCGTCGCTGGATTCTCATAACTCTCGCGGTCCATCACATGGCACCAGTGGCACCACACCGCGCCGATATCCAGCAGCACCGGCTTGTTCTCGCGTTCGGCTTTTGCAAACGCCTCTTCTCCCCACTCCATCCACTCAATCGGTTGATGTCGCGCCGACCTCAGATACCCCGAAGCCGCCTCACTCAATGCATTTTCTTTGTGCTCACTCATCCCTTAAGCCTACGCGACATACACCTCAAACGAAAAAGCCGCCAACCTCTCGGTCGGCGGCTTTCTCTATCTTCTATACCCTACCCGCTGCCTTACTGCGGCGGCGGAGGAGGTGTCGCGGTCAGCGGCTTCGGCGCTTCCGGAGCCTTCGGCGCCGTGAGTCCAGGAATGTGTGGAGGTGTCTGCACTCTGTCCTTCGCGACATCCTCAATGTTGATCCCATAGCGATCCAGGGTGATCGCCAGTATCTGCTCCAGGGAAACGCGGTCGCGCGCATAAGCCGCGGTCGCTGAGATCAAGTTGTCCTCCGCCGTCGCCAGGTTGCGCTCCATCTGCAACACATTCGCTGTCGTCGAGGCGCCCAGCCGGTATTTCTTCTGCTCGGCATCCAGCGCCTGCGCAGCATAATCGCGTGCGCTCTGCGCGGCATTCACCGCCGCGCGGTCATTAGTCAAAGCAAACTGCCCGTTGGTCACCTGCATCCGCAGCTGAGTATAAAGCTGCTGCAACCGTATCTGCGACTGCCGGTACTCCATCTGCGACCGCACCTGGTCGGCCTGCGCTGTCCGGTTGCGAAGATTGATGGTCAGGTTCGCGCCTACGCCATAGTTCGGGTTGCTGTTATTGAAGGTCTGTCCCAGCACTCCGGCATAGTTGGAACCCGACACCGTCCCCGGAGGGCAAGCCGTGAACGTCGTACCCGTACCGCAGTTTAGGTTCGAATTCTGCGATCCGCCCAACCCACTTCCGCCGTAGAACCCGAACACATCCAGCGTCGGCAACAAACCGTTCTTCTCCGCGCGGATGGTAAGCAGGTTGTTCTGCATGGTCAGCACCGCCTGCTCCACCTGCGGATTGTTTACATACGCTTCCTTCACCAGGTCTTCCACGGTCTGGTCTTCTTCCGGCAGGCGATCCAGCCCAACGCGGTCCGTCGGCACTACCGGTGCCGTCGCCAGCTGTGGGTCATCCAGGTTTCGCGCGATCGCCTGGACCATCAGCAGTTGCTGATACTCCAGGTTGCTCTTCGACGCGATCAAGGCTTGCTGGTCCGTCGCTACCGCCGAATCGGAATTCACCACATCCAACGGCGCCAGCGTGCCAATCTGCAACTGCTTCCGGTTATCGCTCGACAACTGGGTCGACTGCAGCAACGCCCGCTCCTTGGCCTGCTCGTCTTCATAGGCACTCACCAGCGCCCAGTAGATGCTCTCCACCTGGCCAACGGTATAGAGCAACTGCTGTTTGAAAGCCGAATCGGTGATGCGACGGTCGTTCTTTGCCTGGATAATGAACCGGCCATTGATGAACGTTCCAAATCCCTGCAGCAAATGCTGCGTCACCTGCGCGCTGAAGTTCGAGGTCAACAAAGGGCTGTAACTGCTGCGCTCACTATTGGTCGTCGATCGGTTGTTATTGAAACCTACGGTCAGTTGCGTCCCTGTAAGGAACCCCTGCGCATAGCTCACGTCGTAGGTCTCCGTGGCTTGATTCAACGAGTTCGTGCCCGTCAAAACCGTGCTCGATTCCTGCGTCGCTTGCGACTGGTACTCCAGCGTCCCGGTCAGCACCGGATCCATCGCCTCCGGCGTAGGCCCGCCGCCGCTGGTACTCAGCACCAGGCCTTGAGCGCCTGCGCCAGACCCGCCGGTTCCGCTGGTCGTTCCACCCGGGCCACCACCGCCCGTAATCGTCGAGGTCGTTCCGCCCAGCGTGTTCGTCACCAGGCCGGTGGAAACGCCGCGTAGCGAGGAGCCTGCCTTCGCCCGCAAAATGTCGGTATCGGCAATGTCCAGGTTGATGCGTGCAATCTCGATATCAAAGTTGTTTTCGAGCGCCAGCGTCACCGCATCCGTCAGGCTGAGGTAGATTTTCCCTCCGCTGAGAAGATTGTCCAGGCGCGGTGTATTGCTCAGCCTCGGCGCCGGGTACGGCATCGATCGGAACACGTCCAAAGGGTTCGGCAGGAACGGGTGCGCGTTGGTGTAATCCCTATCCGTCGGCCGCAGGTACAGTGGCTGCGTCAGCGTCGGCTCCGGCGCATGCGGCAGCCCGGTATTCCATTTCGTATTGTTGTCGATCGGCTGCTGCAATGCCGGAGTCGTCGGGCTAACCTGCGTACTTTGGGCCTGGGCTGGCGCCTGTTGCGCCACGCCCGTCTGAAACCCGCTCAATACCATCAACGCTACGCACACCGCAGCCTGCGAATGACTCAGTTTCACGATCCAGTTCTCCACAATTAGATTTCCAGCTGCCCTGGCAGCCCTATCTGATCTGTCTTGTTCACTATTCAATACGCCGTAGCCCAGGCCGAAGTTCCACCGGTTCAACGCATTCAAAGTCGGTTTCGCCAGTATATCGCCCATGCCTCTGCATCTGCGTGACACTTGTCATTCCCCACAGGCGTGGCCTAATCCCTAAAAATGCTACCGTCGCTAGAGATGCCTCATTGGAAACTCATTCTTGCCTACGACGGCTCCAGCTTTCACGGCTGGCAGGTTCAAAATGACCTGCCCACCGTTCAGGGCACGCTCGCCGATGCCATCGCCGGAATCAGCGGCGAAATCGTTCTACCGCAAGGCTCTGGACGCACCGACGCCGGCGTCCACGCCCTGGGGCAGGTAGCGACCTTTACCCTCCAGTCCCCTATCCCTGCCGCTAATCTCCAGCGCTCCCTCAACCGCGCCCTTCCCCCGTCCATCCGTGTTCTCTCGGCCGAGCTTGTACCCGACTCCTTCCACGCCCGCCGCAGTGCCACCGCCAAAACCTATGAGTACCGCATCTTCGAGAACCGCCTCCAGCACTCCAGAAGTGCTGTCACCGAACGCATCTGCTCACCCTTCCTCGCTCTCTTCGTGTGGGATTGCCACTGGGCACTCAATCTAGTCTCCATGCAAGGTGCCGCTGACGATTTCCTCGGTCTGCACGACTTCACCAGCTTTGCCGCCTCCAACCCCGACCTCGCCGAACGCAACAATCCTTCTTCCGGCCCCTCACCACTGAAAATCATCAGCCGCTCAACGCTCACCCGCGAATCGAACCTACTCATCTACCGTGTCACCGGCTCCGGCTTTCTGCACCACATGGTGCGCAACATCGTTGGAACGCTGGCCGAGATTGGCCGCGGCAGCCTGCCTCCCAACGCCATCCCTAGTATCCTCGCTGCCCGCAACCGCAGCGCTGCCGGCCCCACCGCGCCACCCTCCGGCCTCTTTCTCGTCTCCGTCGACTACGAACCGCAGCAAGATCTGGGTGCCCCACGTCCGGATTCTCGGACGTGGGAGAGTGCCTCCACCGACCCCGAGGCCGCGCCATGAGCCCGACCTCCGCCGAATACAACCGGCGCATCACCACTCTCGCCGCCGATCGCGCCGTTCATCGTGCCTTTCAGTGGTTCCATCTGCACGAGCCTCAGCTCCGCCGCTGGCAACTCGAGTTGCTCACCATCCCCGCGCCGCCCTTTGCCGAATCCGCCCGTGCCGAGTGGTTTCTCTCCCGCTTCCGCGATTTCGGCTTTCACAACCCTCACATCGATGCCGCCGGCAACGCCCTCGCCGAATTTCCTTCGTCTTCTAAACCCTTGGCCCTGGACCCTAAACCCTGCATCTTGGTCTCCGCACACCTCGACACCGTCTTCCCCATTGGCACGGACACCACTCCCTACGAAGACGGTGCCGTCATCCACGGCCCCGGAGCCTGCGACAACGGCGCTGGCCTCACCGCTCTCCTTGCTCTCGCTGCCGCTCTTCGCCACGCCGGCATCAAGCCCGCAACCACTCTGCTCTTCGCCGCTAACGTCGGTGAAGAAGGCGAAGGCGACCTCCGCGGCATGCGCCATCTCTTCTCGTCCGCCTCGCCCTACTTCCAGCGCATCGCGACCGCCATCGCGATCGACGCACCCGGCAACGCCACCGTGATCGACCGCGCGCTGGGCAGCCGCCGCCTGCGCGTCACCGTCACCGGCCCGGGTGGCCACTCCTGGGCAGACTTCGGAGTTGCCAACCCGGTCCTCGCACTCAGCGCAGCACTCGTCGCCATCGCCAAACTCAAGCTCCCCACCGATCCGCGCACTACGCTCAACGTCGGCACCATCTCCGGCGGCACTTCCATCAACTCCATCCCAGCCTCCGTCTCCGCTGGCCTCGACATGCGTTCCACCTCCTCGCTGGAGCTTGACCGCATCGAGCTAGCCGTCCTCAAAACTCTCGAACACTCCCTCAAACCGCACAAACCCGAGCTCCGGCTGCACGTCGAGCGCATCGGCGACCGCCCCTCCGGTGCGCTTGCGCCATCATCTCCACTGGGACAAACGCTACGCGCCGTCGACCGCCATCTCTCCATCAAAACTTCCGCGCACATTGGCTCGACGGACGCCAACTTGCCGCTCTCGTTGAACATTCCCAGCCTCGCCATCGGCTCTGGTGGCACCGGAGGCAACATGCACACAGTCAATGAATGGTTCGACCCCACCGGCCGCGACCTGGCCCTCCGCCGCATCCTGCTTCTCCTGCTCGACGTCTGCGCTCAATAGCTTTCTCCGCGCGCCGCCGCGCCCGCTGCGTCCACCGCGTTTGCATTTGCTCTTGCTGTTGCTTTTTGTTGCGTGTCCTTCGCGTCCTTTGCGCCTTGGCGTTTTCTTTCTCCAGATTCATCTTGCTAAACTCAACCCGTGAAACTCCTCTCCTTCGTTCTTGCTCTCGTTTCTCTTCCCGCAGCCGCCCAGCGCTGCCCCATCTGGGACGTCGTCTTCTATAACGGCAACATCCTCACCGGCAAAAATCTCCTCAGCAGCACCCCCGAGCGCGTGAAATCCATCGCCATCCAGGACGGCAAGATCGTCGCCGTCGACCCTACCGACAGTCTCAACGGCTGCGCCAAAGAGAGCATCGACCTCCACGGTGCCTTCGCCATGCCCGGCTTCAACGACGCGCACACCCACATGGCCTCTGCCGGCCAACAGCAACTCGCCGTTGACCTGGATAACATCCCTTCGCTCAGTGCGATGCAGGACAAAATCAAAACCTACGCTTCCACTCTGCCCGAAGGAGCATGGATCACCGGCGGTGGCTGGGACCACACCAAGTGGGCCAGCAAAACTCTGCCTACGCGGCAGGACCTTGATGCCGTAACAGCCGGTCATCCAGCCTTCCTCGAGCGTACCGACGGCCACATTGCAGTCGTCAACTCCGCCGCGCTCGCCGCCGCGCACATCATAGCTTCCACCAAATCTCCCGCTGGCGGCCAGATCGATCTTGACGCCAGCGGCCAGCCCACCGGCATCATCCGCGACGCAGCCCTCGCGCTCATTCGCCCCGCCATCCCCAAACCCGACGCCGCCACCCGCCGACGTGCGCTTCAACTCTCCATTGACGACGCTCTCGCCCACGGCGTCACCTCCGTGCAGGATTACTCCGACTGGGACGACTTCCTCGTCCTCGAACAGATGGAGAAAGAAGGCAAGCTCCCCGTCCGCTTCTCCGAGTGGCTCACCTTCAACGACTCGCTTGACACGCTCAAAGCCCAGCGCGCCCACCACGACCTCAACGACCCCCTCCTCCACACCACCATGCTCAAGGGCTTCATGGATGGTTCGTTAGGTTCGCGCACCGCTGCGATGCTCGCGCCTTATTCAGACGACCCCAACAACTCTGGTTTGCCCCGCTACGATCAGGCGAAACTGAACCAGATGGCAGCCGAACGCGCTGAAGCAGGCTTCCGTCTTGGTTTCCACGCCATTGGCGACCGAGCGAACAAGATGGCACTCGACGCCTACACATTCGCAAATACAGCAGCAGAACAGCAGCACCAGAAGGACGTTGATGCTTGTTACGCCGCACATCCTGAAAAGCGCACAATGCCTGACGCATGCGGCACATTTCCTCGTCTGCCCGTCTCGAGAGCTGATCGCTTCCGTATCGAACACGCACAAGTCGTCTCCCCCGGCGACTTCCAATATTTCCACGACCTCGGCGTCATCGCCTCCATGCAGCCCTCACACCTGCTCACCGACATGGCCTGGGCCGGTGCCCGTCTCGGCCCTGAACGCAGTAAGTACGCCTACGCCTGGAAATCCTTCCTCGACCATAGCGTCGTCCTCTGCTTCGGCACCGACTATCCCGTCGAATCCATCAGCCCATTCCGCGGCCTCTACTCTGCAGTCACGCGCATGAACGAAGCCAGCACCCAGACCTTCGAGCCGCAGGAAAAGATCACACTCAATCAAGCTCTCTATGCCTACACCCAGGCCTCCGCCTACGCGCAGTTCGCCGAAAACCAGAAAGGCATTCTCGCAAAAGGTTACCTCGCTGACTTCGTCGTCCTCGACCGCGACATCACCAAGGCCACGCCGCAGGAACTTCTCCACACCAAAGTCCTCCGCACAGTCGTCGGCGGAGTCACCCGCTATACCGCTCCCATCACGCCGGTCGCCGAAACGCCTCACCATTCCATCCCTGATGGCGACGGCAACTAGCTTCGATGCAAACCACCCGCCGCCAATCGCTCATCGCGCACCTGCTCCTGCTCGCCGTGGTCTTCGTCTGGGGCACTACGTTCACGCTGGTCAAATCCGCGCTCACCCACGTCTCTCCTCTGCTCTTCAACTTGCTGCGCATGACCATCGCGGCAGTAGTTTTGATTTTGCTTAATTTTCGATCCCTCAAAAAACTCACCGTGCAAGACGTTCGTCTCGGCGCGCTGGTGGGAATCTTTCTCGCCGTCGGATACCAGTTCCAAACCGTGGGCCTGACTCTAACCACAGCCTCAAAATCCGCCTTCATCACCGGGCTCGTCGTGGTCTTCGTTCCGATACTTGCCACCATCCCACACCTGGCACCACCCGGCTCGCCCAAACCTACGCTCGCAACCGGTGCCGGAGCCCTCCTCGCCTTCATAGGCCTCGCGCTGCTCACGGCAGCGCCCGGCTCAGGACTTGCTCTGCTCAGCGGCTTCCACCTCGGAGAAGCCCTCACCCTCGGCTGCGCGATCGCCTTCGCCGCGCACCTGCTTACCATCGCCCGCGCTGCTCCACGCATGCCTGCCCGCAGCCTCGGAACTCTCCAGATAGCCTTCGCCACGCTCACCATGCTGGTGCTTCTGCCGCTCGAAAAGTTCACCGGCGGCGGCCTCTTCTTTCACGCGGCTCCGGTCGTTTGGATTGCCCTTGCCGTCACGGCACTGCTGGCCACGGCAGCGGCCTTCACCATCCAGAGCTGGGCGCAGCAGCACCTTCCAGCCACGCACACGGCGCTCATTTTCACCCTGGAGCCGGTCTTTGCCTGGCTCTTCTCCCTGCTGTTTTTGGGCGAGCGCCTCGGCCCCCGGGCTCTTACCGGTGCCGGCCTCATCCTTGCCGGCATCCTGCTCGCCGAGCTCGCCTCTACCCCGCCCTCCGCCAAGTTTCAAGCCAACTCCACCGCGAACCCGGGTATCCTATAAGCAGGTTCTTATTCCCATTCGGTTGGCTGTCTCCCCTTGCCTCCGTCGCTGCTTCGGCGCCTCATACCTTTTTCTCCCCTGCGGCGTCTATTAATGGACACGCATTCGAGCCTCACCAAGAGGCTCCGCCGGGGTGGCTACCCCGCAAATATCCTCTGAGCCATGAAGGAACACAAAACTACAATGAGTGACGCAAAGCAAGAAACCACCTCCCACAGCTTCTTCACACGCCTGAGCCAGGATCTCCGCAGCGGGCGACTGTCCACCACCTTTGGCATGCTAGCCGTGCTATCGGTCGGCCTCCTGGCCGGGTCCGTGCTCACCGGCCGCGTCAACGGCATGGAACAGCAGCACGTCGACTCCAGCGATGCCCGCCCGCTTGCCATCCCCAGCCCAATCATCCTCTCCAACCAGTTCTCCACCATCGTCAAGCAGGTCGGCCCTGCCGTCGTGAACATCAACACCGAATCGCTTCCTAAAACTTCAGCAAACACCAACCGCCGCGGTCGTCGCATTACGCCTCCGGGAGACGACAACGACGACCAGAGTGACGCGCAGAATTTTTTCAAATTCTTCGGTATTCCCGGCCCCGGCAATGACGACGGCTCGGGCGAAGCAGCTCCCCGCCGAGCGCTAGGCTCCGGCTTTATCGTCGACCCCCGCGGCTACATCATCACCAACAACCACGTCGTAGATAAGGCCGACCACATCTACGTCAAGCTCTCTACCGACCCTGAGAACGGCGCCGATCCGGGCCGTCCCGCCACCGTCATCGGCGTCGACAAAGACACCGACATCGCCGTCATCAAGATCGACGCCAAAACTGCGCTGCCCACCGTCAAGCTCGGCAACTCCGATGGCGCGCAGGTCGGCGACTGGGTACTCGCCATCGGCAGCCCCTTCGGCCTCAACCAGACCGTTTCTGCCGGCATCGTCTCCGCCAAGAACCGCGAGATCGACGAACCCAGCGCTGATGGCATCGCTCAGAACCAGTTCCAGCGCTTCATTCAGACGGACGCTGCCATCAATCCCGGCAACTCCGGCGGCCCGCTCGTCGATATGGCCGGCCAGGTCATCGGAATGAACACCGCAATCTACACGCAGTCTGCCGGTTCTGAAGGCGTCGGCTTCGCCATGCCGTCCGACACTGTCATCCGCGTCTACAACGACCTCATCGGGCCTGAGCACAAAGTCGTTCGTGGCTCCATAGGCATCCAGTTCCAGTCCGCGCAATCCTCCGCTGTGAACCGCGTCTATGGATTCACCAACGGCGGCGTTCTGGTAGGCGCCATCACCCCCAACGGCCCGGCTTCCAAGTCCGGTCTACAGCCCGGCGACGTCATCACCTCCATCGACGGAACCCCTGTAAAGGATGGCGACGAACTAGTTGCCATCATCTCCGCCAAGCACCCAGGTTCTACCGTGCATATCGGCTATGAGCGCAACGGAAAACATCAGGTCGCCGAAGTTGGCATCGCCGATCGCGCCAAGCTCTTCGCCGATTCCGGTATAAAAGACGACAGCGATAACGCGCCCGAGGAATCGGACATCGGGCAGAACAAGCTTGGAATTACCGTGCACCCCACCGACACCGCCCTTGCCACCAAACTTGGCATCAAGGGAGGAGTCACCGTCACCACTGTCCGCCCCGGCTCCTTCGCCGACGAGATCAACCTCGGCAAAGGTGCGGTGATTAGCGAGATCAATCGCAAGCCTGTTTCCGACGAAGCCAGCTACCGCGCTATCGTCAGCAGCCTCAAGTCCGGCGACGATGTCGTCTTCGTCATCCATGATCCGCGCATTCAGGGTGGCGGCAACTCCTACGTTGGCGGAACTCTGCCATAACGCTCAACTCAATCCAAAGGGCGCAGGCATATCGTCTGCGCCCTTTCTTCGCTCATTTCCTGGCTGGACAGATGTTTTGGCCTCAACTACCATCAATCACGTACCCATCAAGACACCTGTAGTTCCCTTGTCCTTACTGGACTCTTCAGCTAGCCTTCTGGCATCGGGGAGCCCGAATCGGTCTCTGGGAAACCTTTATTCGGAGGTTCCTTAGCACGATGCGTATCCGCCTTCTCGCTGCGATTCTCCTCGCCGCTCCCGCCACGCTCGCGATTTCACAGAATCCCGTTCACCAAAGCACCATCAAGCGCAACATCCGCCACAAGGCCACGCACGCCGCCGGCATAGATTCAGAGCGCGCCACCCAGATTCAGTCCGCACTCATCAAGCAGGGCTATCTCACCGGCGAGCCCACCGGCGCATGGGATTCCCGCACTATTGCAGCCATGCAGAAGCTGCAATCCGATAACGGCTGGCAGACCAAGATGACCCCAGACTCCCGTGCCCTCATCAAGCTCGGCCTCGGCCCCCAGGCCACGCCACACCCCGCGCCCTAGCCGATCTTGTCATCCTGAGCGAAGCGTCACAGCTACATCGTGACGCGAAGTCGAAGGACCTGCTTTCGTTTCACTATCCCCTGCCTCATTGTGGGAACGGCACAAATTTGTCCCCACACCCCGACAACGTCCCGTTTTTCAGCGTCCCTCGAGCTGTGGAGTCTTCCCCTATCGGTCGGAAGTTCACCGGCCCCGGCCCAAACGTGATGTCCGCATGGTGGATGTCGAATTTATAGCTCGTTGGCGCATCCAGCGTCACACCGTCGAATTGAATTCCAATCCGGTGCGTCGAATCGAATGCACTCAACTGGATCTTCCCACCCCCAGACACGCGCACATTATGAAGCACGATGTCCTGGTACACCGGGATCTTTCCTGCTCCAGGCTTTGGGTTCGCCGAGTAGTTTGTATCCAGCAGGATTGGGTTCTTCGACCCCCGGATGCACACATCGTCATACACCACGTCATGCACCAGCCCGCCGTACGCCTGCTCGCTCTTGATGCGAATTCCCCACGTCGTCCCATCCAGGCTCAGGTCGGTTACGCGTATCTTGCTCACGCCCGCCGTCGTCTCCGACCCGATCGACATCCCATGCCCATAATAAAAATGGTTGTGAATCACGCTCATGTTCGTCACCGGCCCGCTGCCGCCCTTGATCGCTATGTCGTCATCGCCGTCGCGGATGAAGCTCTCCGTCACTGTAATGTTCTTTGACGAGCCCGGATCCACGCCGTCCGTATTCGGCGCATTGGCCGGCGTGTCGATCTTTAGCCCCCACACTGTAAAGCCATCGCCATTGCTGTAGGTCACATGAAAGAACGCCGCATTCTTCAGCGTGATGCGGTACAGCGTGAAGTTGTCGCTATGGTCCATCACGATCAGCCGCGGCACCTGCTGGTGTCCCATCGTCTTCGACTGGTAGCCCAGCTCCCACCATGTGCTGCTCTCTTTACCCTCCACCAGCATCTTCGATCCGCCGCGCCCATCAATCACGCCGTCGCCCATGATCCCCGCATTGGCCGTCCCCCTGCCTGAAATCAGCGGCCTGCATCCTTGCTTGCCATCCTTGTTGATGCCGCAACTCCCCAGCTCGTCGTCGTAATCCCGTGGATTGCGTGAGCCATAAACCGTCACGCCTTTATCGACCGCCAGGGTCACGCCCGCTTTCATCGTGATCGGCGCGATCAGAAACGCATTCTTTCCCGCATCGCCGGCAAACTCCACCGCGTTGCCTTCGCCGCACCCGTCAATCGCCTTCTGCACCCGCACCGTATCCAGCTTCGTCTCGTCCGCAGCATCAAGCCCCTTCGCTCCTGCCGTCAGCTCAGCCTTCAGCACCACGCACGCCGCCGGAATCTTTGGCTCTGTGACCACTCGCGTATCCTGCGCCGCAGCCGCAACGGCTGCCAACATCCCAAGCCCCACCACAAGTGCATTCCTCATCACAGACCTCACTATTCTCTATCCCTTATCCCCTGCCTACTTCACTTTCTCGGCGTCCCAACCCTCCAGCCAACTTGCCACCGTCAGCTTATCGGCCTCGGCCTTCGTCAGCACCTTCGATGGCGGAATGCGCTGGTCCGTCTTCACCGGCCCATTCACATCGTGCGTGCCGTAATCGCCGCAAGTACTGGTCGCGAGCTTTCCCGTTCCATCCGCATTCTTCCACTCCAGCCAGCCCTCCGGCTGGATCACCGATCCCTTCAGCGTCGTATCGATGAAGTACACCGTCGAGTATGCGCGCCAGGGTCGCCCAAAATAAATCTTGTCCACCGCCACATCCGCCGTAATCGTGCAATGCAGAAACAAATATCCCGAATCCTCCAACGGATACGCCTTGCTCTGTGCCGTTAGAGCAATCACCGGGTGCGTCATCCCATGCACCTCGCAGTTCTTGAACACGGCCTTCGAGTCGCCGAAGATAAAATCCACATGCCCTTCGATGTAGCAATCTTCAAACAATTGCCGCGACGCCTGGCACGCCACCGTCCCCTTATCGCCCGGCACATGGCACAGCTTTGACGTTGCATACAACGTGTCCTGGTATCCCAACAGGCGCACGTGCCGCAGCACCTCGCGGTCGCCCGTAATCATCAGTGCCACTGCCTGGGCTCCTTCACCCATTCGAGCATTCTTCTTTTCCCAGTCGTTCTGAATGGTCAGATTCTCGGCGTAGAAATCGTCGCCCGTCACAGCGACACTAAAGCTCTTGTTCGTTCCGCCCGCACTCTTCGCAGAATCGTCATAGGTCAGCAGCACATCCTTCGGCAGCGCTCCTGTCCCTCGCAGCTCAATGCCGTTCTTCTCGATATGCAACTTTTCCTTGTACGTTCCGGGCGCAATGCGAATTACCTCACCCTGCTCTGGCGCCGCGTCTACCGCCGCCTGCACGGTCTTATACTCCCCATCGCTGCCCACCGTCACCGCCGGCTTCCTGGCCTGCGCACCAGCCGCCAGTGCCACTACCATCAACCCCACACCGGTCCAACCACACAAACCACGCACAGGAAAACCTCCGCGCCCGCAACCTATCTGACAGCGAGCTCTTCCTGTATACCGCAGTCCTGCTCATCACGTCCAAGTGCCCTTAGTTCTCCGTCGGTTTCTCATCAATGTGGTCAATCACCAGCACCGGCATCGGACGCTTCTCTTTCACCAGCTTCAATCCCAACTGCTTGCTCACAGCGTCGTAGAGGGATATGCCGCCACTTGGATCCGAGGCATCATCCGATCCGGTGTGCTGCGTCGCGGTGTTCAGTTGGCCCGCGCTGCTGAAACTCAGCGTGAAATCGTACGAGTCGGTCAATCCAGTTTTGTCCTGCACCGGCCCGTAAATATAGCCACCGGCCACGCGCTGCAACTCATCGGCAATCTCCGCCATGCTCATGTTCTGGCATGTGAGCAAACGTCCAAAGATTGGGTTTGCGACGCGTGGGTCTTTCCCGTCCGGCCCCGGCCCTTCATAACATTTTGTGCGGCTGGAGGGGTCGGCTTTGCGCATTTTGGGGTTTGCCGCGTACAGCGTGTACGCAGGAATTGGTCTGTCTTCCATGTGGTACTGCATATTAAACCGCTCCGCAATGAGAGCTCTCACCATCGCCCGCAGGTCTTCAATATCGATGCTCGCCGCCTGACGCCCGGTCTGGGCCGCGCCGTCTGGCACCGCGGCCTTGGCGATGATGTCGAACTTGCTGTCATTGAACCACTTCGGCGGGTTGACGATGTTGTCGTTGCTGTTCGGGTTCAGGTCCCATGCGAATGACATCAGGAATTTCAGCGGCAGACCCTGCACATTCACCTGCCCGCCATTGATCCGCGCATTTCCTTGCGTGTCTGGAGCGCTCGGTTTAACCACCGCCACGTCAAACACCGGGGGCGGAAGCGGTGGAAGTATCTTCGCAATATCCGGCGCATTCGGCGTCGGCTTGCGATCGGTACTATCGATCAGCCACACCTTTTGCGGCGAGGTCTGGAGCTCAAGCTTCAGGCCCAGTTGTTTGTCCACAGCATCGTAGATTGAAATTGCATCGGCTCCTGCGCGCTGCAGCAGCGATTTAGGCATCCACTTAAGCTCGAAGTCCCACGTGCCCTCGATGCCTGTCTTGTTGATGACCGGCTTGTCCATGTAGTCGAAGGCAAAATCGCGCAGCGTAGTCGCCAACGAATTCATCGTCATGTCGTGACACTTTACCCCAAACGGCAGCACCACCCCCGGCGATGCCTGCGGCGGCGGCTCCGGATCGCACCCTTCATTGCCTTCGCCGGCTGCCTCCTTCATCTTCGGCTTACCGGCTTTGCCCACCGTCAGCCAATATGTCGGCATCGGCTTCTCGCCCTCATGCAGCTTCAACTCGAAGCGCTCAGTCAGCAACGACTGGAGCATCAGCTTCTGCGTATCCTTCGAGGTCTTCGGGTCAGCCTTCGCCACAATCTCGAAACGGTCACGCTCCAGCCATGATGGCCCGCCCTGCACCATGTCGGCGTCAACGCCATACGCCGCCGCGATAAGATCCAGCAGTGTCGCCTGATGCCAGACATAGCGGTCGCCGCGCAGCACCCCACCGTCGATAAAGGCCTGCACACGGTACGGCGCTACAGACACATCCGCCGCTTCAAACTTCGGCATCGGATTCGTTCCGGGAGCAGCTTGCCCCAGCGCCACTCCAGCTGCCAGGCTCAGCACAGCCACAACCGCAAACATGCGCTTGATCACGTCGATACCTCGCAGGAAGAGTCAGAGACATTATCCTAGACGCATGAGATCGCCATCCGTTAACTGCTGCCTCGGCTTTTTTTTGTTCTCGGCACTGCTCGTGCCCGTAGCTGCTCATGCCACCGAGATCAAGATCACCTCCGGCGCTCTCGAGCGCACGCTCAACAAGCAGCTCTTCACCTCGCCCGGCGACCGCTACTATCTCAAGGGCAAGCCCGACTCCGGCTGCTTCGTCTACGCCGAAGACCCCAAAATTACCTTCAAGGACGACCGCATCTGGGTC
>Ga0206849_1042_pt1 | contig 22378 bp, 9 predicted proteins | sample Alteio_BWOrgCont_15_FD_152892 | JGI IMG/M metagenome (GOLD analysis project Ga0206849, IMG submission 152892) | Enriched cells from forest soil in Barre Woods Harvard Forest LTER site, Petersham, Massachusetts, United States -... | ecosystem: Environmental > Terrestrial > Soil > Temperate forest > O...
ATCTTCGGGGGTCGCGACGGCTATGGCTTATGGGAGTATTTTTACCATAGGGTATCTAAAGCCTGGGCAGGATCTTATAGCTGGTGATTATAAAAAACGCTCTCAAATGCTATCTGGTTTTCATTTACAATACAGTCATACTGTTGATCTGGTGTGGCGCAATCCTTATGACAGCGTTACTGGAAGACCGGAAGTAAGGAATTTTGCCCTGCATCAAAAACGGGACCATACCTTGGAATTTCGTTACAAAACAGGATCTGATTTTCCTTCTTTTTGGGACTCAGAAACGAAAGTAGATTGGGATGGGAAATTAGAGCCAAGACCTGATGGAGACCCGCAGAAGGCCATTCATTTGGCCTTAGGAGGTGCTTTTCTGACGGGAGAACTTACCCATAAAGTTTTTATGGATGATTTAATCAAAACCTGGGGCTATGTGGATGATTACGGAGGGGCATTTTTAAATGATCACGTACGTTTCTTTCAAGCCAACTTAAGTCATAAGACACCTTTTGGCCGCTTGTATGCTTATGGGTTGGATGAGGGGAAGGGGCGGTTGCGGGATCCCTTTGAAATTTATTATATGTCGAGTGTGTTGCGAGACTTAGACGGCGAGGCTATCAACGGTGAGCAGCCTACTTTAAATTTAAAAATTGAAGGCGAGACCCCAAGCCAAAAACAAATCCCATATATAGGCGGCAGTTCCTGGATCACTAAGAGGTAGATGGCATGGGATTTTTATGTTAAGCAAAATCATGCGACGATCGATCTAAGAAATGAAGCAAGTGTAAGACAGGCGTTTGCAAATTTTAAACTGTATTATGACCTGCAAGGAGAACGTCTTTTAAAGGAAATGGTTGCCTATTCTCAAAGTATTGGAGAGAATAAAAGTGAAATGGATATTCGTTATAAATTATTGACTTGGGACAGTATCGATCGTCAAGATAATTACTACCCGAGATTCCTGAGTATGTCTGGCAGGGAAGTGTACGATAAGATTTTTGCTGATGCAGCCATCGTGTCGTCAGGTGAATTAAAGAATTATTATGGCTTTCATGGCCACTTGATGCCAGGAGGCAGAGAGGCATTATTCCAGGCTGTCGGTGATGATACCCAAAAAGCAATAGAACGGAAAAATGGCAGGGGAGTGATTATTGCCGCAGGGGGATTTCCTGGGTCAGGAAAATCAGTCACTATAAAAGGTGATAGTGAGTTGGGTCTTGAAGGTCTTACAAGTGCGCTTGAAAGAAGGTTTGAAGGCCGGCAGGTTGTTGATATTTCTAAAGATATTTCCTTATTAAGCGGGGAAGAAAGAGATGCGCACAAACAATCGGTTGGTCTGGCACCAGGAGAAACGTATGTGTATACGCACAGAGATCATTATCATAATCAATGGTTTAAAGATAATGTCTTAGATAAAATAATCGAATTTCAGAATTCTCCAGGAGCAGGTAGTGATACGTTAGAGTTAACAGGAGATGCGTATGATCGTGTCTCAGGAAAGGTGATCCCGGGTTATCTTGGAAAACTCATTGGGAAAATTAGACGTGACGCGATCATTATTTTTGAAGGAGAGAATATTTTTTATGGTTTGGACAATTTGGATCAATTTGACGTCAAATTTTTCATCGATGTACAAGATGAAAATAATGTTTTACCGGATTTATACAAAAGAGAATTGACAAAAAATCCTGAACGGCAGAAGTCTCCCGAGCAAATTAAAAAAGGGAGAAAGGTTTTTGATTTTCCATCCATGCGGCACGAGCAGAAAACAGGTGGTTTTATGGATCAAATGGATTATGTAGTGTTTGTAGATGATAAACAACATCCTGTGGTTTATCGTGCAGATAAAGCTGCGTTGGCGGATGGAAAGCGTCTGGGTGGTATCAATTTAGGGACAGGGGGCTACTTGAAAGTCATTGACTATACCTCGACGGGGATGCCGGTGTTTAATCAGTCCCAGCTAGAACAATTTAAGTTAAACTTTAATGGTTTTATACCGGTACCCTTTGGCCGCCCATATCCCGCTAACCTTGCCTTGGCAGGTCTCCAAAATTCGACGGACATTCATTAGATGCGGGTCGCTTGTTTTGTATCTAAATATATTGCATACTTTAAATGTTATGTATAAATTCCTACACCCATTATATAGGGTATTTCGCTGTCTAAGTTTTAGGCAGATTCAGGCCTATTTTATTTTTTTAGCTTTTTTATTGAATACCTTGGGACCAATTCCCCTGGCTCAAGCGCAAGAGTTTCGCCTGCCCGCACCAGGCGTCATGGTGCCACTTAGTCCATCATTTAATCCACCAATGCTTAAAGGGATTAAGATTAATCCCAACAATCCTTTGAATTTTGAATTTGTTTTAGACCAAGGCGATCATCTATTAAATAATGATCAACTTAAAAATGTTTCTAGTACGTTAATTAAGTATTTTCTTGCTAGTTTAACCATCCCAGAGCGCGATTTATGGGTCAATCTTTCACCTTATGAAAAGAATCGTATTATTCCAAACAGTTTTGGCCTAACTGAAATGGGTCGTGATTTATTAGCTGAAGATTACATGTTAAAGCAAATAACAGCTTCTTTAATTTATCCTGAAGATGGAGTTGGCAAGAAGTTTTGGAAAAGGATTTATGAAGAGGCCTCTAAAAGATATGGAACGAGCAACATTCCAGTCAATACTTACAACAAGGTTTGGATTGTTCCTCAAAAAGCTGTGGTTTATGAGAATGAGAAAATTGCAACAGCCTATGTGGTTGAAAGTAAATTAAAGGTCATGTTAGAGCAGGATTATTTATCTTTGGAGAAACACCAAGCTGGTTCATCGATGGGGGATAATAAACCTAAAGACGGTATTAATGCCTTAGGAAGTCAGATTGTTAGAGAAATCATCATTCCTGAATTGACCAAGGAGGTCAATGAAGACAAGAATTTTGCAGTTTTGCGACAGGTTTACAATTCTCTGATCTTGGCAGCTTGGTATAAGAAGAAAATTAAAGACAGTATTTTAAAGCAGGTTTATGCGGATAAAAGTAAAGTCGGCGGTATTAGTATTGAAGATTCCAGAGAAAAAGAGAAAATTTATCAGCGTTACCTTCAAGCCTTTAAAAAGGGCGTTTATAACTATATCAAACAAGAAACTGATCCCTTGACCCATGAAGCTATCCCAAGGAAATATTTTTCCGGCGGAGAAGACTTTGAAGGTATGTCCACAAACTTGGAGTTAGAGCATCTTCAAACCACTGCCCATTTTCAAGCCAAGGCACAGCACCCTTGGCGTGTGTTAGTCAATCTGGCAATGACTTCTTCTCAAAATCCAGCCCAAATGTCGCAAGCAGATATTGATTATGAAAAAGTTCAGGCCAGGGTAGTCGCCGAGAAGTTGCGTACGGTTTTAGACCCCCATAGTCCATTTTCTAAGCAATTCCTTCAGGGAGGCTATGATAAAAATGGTTATGGTGTTGCTGCAGAAGCAGTGATTGATGGCTCTAATGCGATAGGTGATGAGGGCAATCAGGGGTACTACGTCAATAAAACTAATATACCTGATGATAATGGTGGGGATTTGTCGGGCCATGATGTTTTTATCAAAACCGTTGATTCCATGAAGGACCTCTTTCAACGGCGGAGACCTAAGCTGATCATCAAGGTGGGTATTGGAGGTGAATACACCCCATTTCAAGGAATAGCGGATGTTTTCCAAGTCATAGACCCCACATCAGGTGACATCATCGGAGAGTATGAATTAGGTCAGGATTTTGAAAAGATTATAGGAGACATTTTGCATAGGCGTAATGCCCGCTGGGACCAAATTGTGCTTATCCCAAGTTCTAAATCCGGTGAAACAGATGAAACAATGAAGATATTTGAGGAAATTTTTAAACTTTTATTGGAGAAAATTGCAAATCAAGAAGGGACAAATGGCACATTATTTGCAAATGCTGTTTTTGATTATTTGCATCAAATCAATTTTGATCAAGATGGAAATGAACTTCCCATGGATGAATTATTCAATGGGTTTAGACTTCAAGCCCTAGTTGATAAAATAAATGAAAAAGCAAGGGCACCCATCAGCGAGGAGCTCGTCAAGAAAGTTTTGGGCAAGGTCCTAGGTAATATGTTTTTCGAAACTACCGATAGACCGGAAGTCAGCCGTCTGTCCGCGTTTATCCGTCATTCAAAATTAAATGAAATATTAGGCAAGGACAATTCTCCGGTCTTTGGTGCCATGTTTGATAATGTGGGCGGACGCTGGACAGGGGATTTGCATATGATGGTATTTTTAGCTTTTCATAAGCTGGATCCCGATGCGTATTGGCAGGCGCGCTATAACGGTATCCTGCAAGTACGAAAAGGCGAGCATCAGGGGAATACATTAGGGAATACCATTTTAGATAAAGAGATCAAAAGAATAGCTGTGGTGGTTCCGGATGAGATGTTTTGGTTTGGCAAATCAACTGAACAAAATTTTAATGAAAGTATTTGGCAAGAAGGGTTCGCCAATTTACGGGCAATCAAGGCCAGTAATTGGCATGCGCAATCACAGAATTACCATGGTCCGGAATGCCTGGTTATTAACTTGTCCCAAGAAGAAATAGATCCTCAGCAATTCCAGGTCGAAGGGGTAGAGCCGGTTAGGACGACAACAGGGAATCAAAAAGCTGCAGAAGATTTTGCCCGGCTCTTTACTACTTTTTATGGAATGACCCATACGGTGGGGACAAGGCTGATTGCCCGCGCTCTCAAAAAAGCAGGTTTAAACGCTGAGCAGATAGATGTGAATAATTTAGAGAATCCAGCCACCCAGATCATGCAGGAAAATCTCTTTTTGAGGCAGCCATTTGTAGAGCTGGGGAAAGGGCTTTTGAGAAAATATTTTGAAGATCTGCAAGCTCGCCAGCGGCAATGGGAGCGGGCAGGCAAGATAGGAATAAGTCCGATCAAGCAATTAAAAAATGAGGTTATCAGCGAGGCGCAGGATAGAAAGGCGTCTGAAAATATCTCAGGTCCGCAAGTTGTGCCCGCGGCCGCCTCAAATCCCCAAGAGCTGGCGGAGTTAATTTTTGAAAGTATACAGACCGCACAAAAAGATGGCAGGACATTTGTGCCTTTTATTTATCTTGAAGGACAAAAAAATGTTGAGTTACGAGAGGCCTTGATCAAGCTCGGTATTGAATGGGTTTTGCAAGGGACGGGTGACCAGCATATCTCTTACCAGCAGGTGCTCGCCCAACCAGGCCGTTATTTACCATTTTTTATTTCATTTGTTCCAAAGGTTTTGCGCCCCGGTATGACCGCCATTGGGTTTGCCAGGAGTTATTTAGATGGTATCTCTTCTAATTTGATACGTCATTCTTTTGCCAAGTTTTCTTATGAAGCTTTGGTCAATAGAGGGGGTAAAGGGGTCTTTGTCAGTATGCTCGACACTCCTAAAAAACGTTCAGAATTAATTGAAGATTTCAGGGCCGCCGTACATCAGTCCGCAAGCTTGGCAATGACCGCCCAGGTTATACAAGCGCTTCAAAAAATGAATGCGGGCCTACCAGCCCTGCATGAACTTATGCATCTTCCCAATCCAACTATACAGACCCCTTCAAGAAATGGATGGGAACAGCTCGATGCTTCAGCTGAAAGACTCAAAGGGGTACCAGTAGAAGAGTTAACTCCAGAAACTGCCATGAATCTATTTCCCATAGATATTTTGCCCGTTCCAGAAAGGAATTCTTTAAGGGTGACAATCAGCAAAGAAGGATTCTTTAGTCATAATTTCTTGGATGATTATACTCATTGGCAAGGGTTCACTTATACGCTAATTCGGCTGGTACAAAACAAGGAGGTTGTGGCTGAGATTAGACTGAATTCTTGGGAGGGAGTTCTTTACTTTCAATTACATTTTAAAAAATTAGAAATGCGAGGCGCTGGCATCGGATCATTATGGTTTAAGCATGTTTTTGTGCCATATGCCAGAAGTCTACATGCCGCTGCTGTCGGGACATTGTTTACCTGTGGTGAATCAGGATGGAATAGTTTTGCCGAACGTCTGGGAATGACGATTGATTCACTTGGCGCTGATGATAGTCATGATACTTTTCATGGAACTGTTTATTATCGAGGTTTATTACAGATCAATAGTGAGCCTGGCGCGCGGCAGGCCATAAAACAGGTTTTGAGAGACGCGGAAAAAATACAAGGAAGATTTAAGCATGTAACCATCATCGGTGGTGATGCAAGTTCGGTCCTTGGTGGGGAAGTTTTTCATACGGCATTCAGCAAAGTGGCTACAGCAGATCCTAAACATGCTCAAACACTCTTTTTTTCAAATAACGATGATTCAACTGCCATTGATCGTGAGCTTGATGGATTGTCCCAAAGGAATTCAGAAACTCTTGGAGCTATTCTGAATAATTTGACGGTTGTGATTATTTCCAGATCAGGGACAGACTCAGAAGCAGAATCGCAATGGAGGCATTTTTTGGATTTATACCGATCTCACGGCATAGATCCACGAAGCCATTTCATTATATATACCAATGTAGGCACTCCCATGGATTGGTTAGATTTTAACAGCAAGGAAATGCCCAAAGGACCAGCAAGAGAAAAACAAGAGCTTTTTGAAGAATTTCAACCAACAGTAAGACTGTTGCAGTTAAGTGGAGAAAATCTTGTTCCAGGACGGCTTTCCTCAGTGATGGCTAACAGTACTTTTCTTCCAATGGCCTTGCAATTTTCAAAATATAAATTAGCGGAAACCTTGCAAAGAATGATGAACATCCTTGGGGATGCAGAAAAAATGAACACTCAACTAGAGCAAGACCAATTTGTCCGTCTGGCGGCACGGTTGTTCTATATGGCATGGAAATTAAAGAGGAATAAATTGACCTTCATTGTGCCCGATGAATTCAGGGATTTACCGAAGTGGGCGCGGCAGCTGTTCCTAGAGGATGGGAAAGGTATTGATGTTGTCTATGGAGAAGACCCTAATACAGCTGGTAATGACCGTATGTTTGTGAGGGTCAATTTTGACGTGCATGAGACCCAAAAAGTTTTGGTTGATAGTTTAAGAGCAAGAGGTTGTCCCGTATTCGATATTTCTCTTCATTCCATTGATGAAATAGGAGGGCTCATGATGGGTATGGAAAGAGTAGCTGCGTTTATGGGGTCTTTTTGGGAAAAAAGAGATGCAATTCCAGAAGCAGAATTACAAGAAGATTTGACCACATTATCTGGGATGGATTTATCAGGTGAAGTTGACGTTCAACATCAGACGATGGGCCGGCTCTTAGAGCGTAAACGACGGGCTCTTGAGGCGGAATTATTGGAAAAAACATCCAACACTCCTCTGTACAAAAGCGGTCCGATATATAGTTTATTGCCGGAAGATCCTTACGCCAAATTAGCCACAATGCTAGGTCGTGAGGGCAGGAGAATTGGTTCATTAATTTTTTATCAATATGATAGTTCGCGCCAGCGCTTTTTGAGTATGGATAGGGGAGATCTTCCTCAGCCTATAGAATATGAGATGGTAGATGGACAGATAAGGGTGTTAGGCCCTGCGGAAGATGGAATACAGGAGAGACTAAGCGGTAATTCTAGAAGTGGTGAAGCGGTAAAGCCCTATGTGATTAAAGGTACAATACATTATGTGATTCATACTAAACATAGTGGTGATTACTTGATAGGAGGACACTGGGGAATGAAATCTGCGTCAGGTTTACCAGAACAGGAAGATCCATTGGCTAGGGAAGCTCGCTTATATGGGGGCAGTGACAATTCTGTAATTCCGTACCAATGGAATGGAGAACAACGCTATTTAACGGTGGGAAAAGAAGATGAGATTTCAGAATTCAAAGCGCAAGACGGAGCATTGAAAAAATTGGATGAAACAGAAGACGGGCTGGCCAAGCAGCTACGCCACGATTTTAGAGATGGCAGAGTTTCATCAATAATTGTCTGTGAAAATAGCGAGGGACAAAAACGTTTTTTGGCTGCGGGAGAAGGCGGAGTATTTGCTTATGGACAAGATGTTGCAAGCTATGTGCCCACGGAAGCGGAAGTGGGGAAATTAAGAACGGAATTGAGGGGGATAGAGGATCAATTGGCAAGTATACGATCGGGAAACCCTGGAAGTGATTTTTCCATGGGGGTTAAAGGGCCGGGTGGTATCGATCTGACCTCAGTGGATTCTGATATTCAAACTAGTGGAAGAGGGATTCAATTTCATCTTGACCCTGCGATGATTAATCACCTAAAGAACGCTACGGGTTTTGTGCCCGTTATCATTGATTGTCAGCCCATCAAAAATCTTCGGCAGTATTTGGGATTAGCACTCAACTAAATCCACTGCTAAAATTCCTCTTGACAAAATCCGCATCTCTGGGTATATTAGCACTCTGTTGTAAGTAGTGCTAATTGATTGCGAGCTCCCGCGAATGTCCGATATGAGGACCACGCCCAAGCAGGCTTTGCAATACACTTTAAAAAGATCAATTTAACAACCGTTTTATCAAGGAGGAGAGGTTATGGCTATTCAACCATTGGCTGACCGCATTGTAGTTAAAGTGCTGGAAGCCAAAGAAGTCACCAAGGGCGGCATTTTGCTTCCGGAAACTGCTAAGGAAAAACCCCAAGAAGGCAAGGTTGTCGCTGTTGGTAAGGGTAAACCCGCAGACAACGGTCAGATTGTGCCTTTAGAAGTAAAGGTCGGGGACCGCATTTTGTTTGCTAAATATGGCGGCACAGAAATCACCAATTCAGAGGGTGAAGAGCTTTTGATCATGAAGGAAGAAGACGTTTTGGCTATTGTTAAATAAATTTATTAGGAGGATTTAAAATGGGAGCAAAACAATTAATTTTTGAAGATGAAGGCCGCCGCAAGATCTTGCGTGGTGTCGAGCAACTGGCCCGTGCAGTCAAGGTCACCTTGGGTCCTAAAGGCCGTAATGTGATCTTAGACAAGAAGTTTGGGAGCCCCACTGTTACCAAGGATGGTGTTTCCGTTGCTAAGGAAATTGAACTCGAGGATCCGTTTGAAAATATGGGTGCCCAGATGGTCAAGGAAGTTGCTGAAAAGACCTCTGATATCGCAGGCGATGGTACCACTACTGCAACCGTTTTGGCTGAATCGATCTACCGTGAAGGCTTAAAGAACGTGACTGCAGGTGCCAATCCAATGGCTCTCAAGCGTGGGATTGACCTGGCAGTTGAGCGCATTGTGCTTCGGATTGAAAAGATCGCCAAGAAGGTTGATCTTAAGAATTCCAAAGAAGTCGAGCAAGTGGCCACCGTTGCTGCTAACAACGATAACGTGATCGGCAAGAAAATTGCTGAGGCTTTTGAAGCTGTTGGCAAGGATGGCGTTATCACCGTTGAAGAAAGCAAGACCATCTTCACCGAACTTAAAATTGTCGAAGGTATGCAGTTTGACCAAGGTTATCTTTCTCCATATTTCTCAACCGATATGGAAAAGATGATCTGCGAGCTCGAAGAACCTTATATCCTGCTTTATGAAAAGAAAATCTCCAGCATCAAAGACATTCTCCCAGTATTGGAAAAAGTTGCCAAGTCCGGCCGTCCTTTATTGATTCTCTGCGAAGAGGTTGAAGGGGAAGCTTTGGCCACCTTGGTGGTCAATAAAATGCGCGGCACCTTGCATTGTGCTGCTGTTAAAGCTCCTGGCTACGGAGACCGCCGCAAGGAAATGTTGAAAGACATCGCCGTTTTGACCGGTGGTAAGGCCATCACTGAGGATTTAGGCCTCAAGCTCGAAAATGTGGATGTCGCTGATTTAGGCCGTGCCAAAAAGGTCAAAATCGATAAGGACAATACCACCATCGTTCAAGGTGCTGGCAAACAGGCTGATATTAAGGCCCGTTTAGCTCAGATTAAGAATCAAATAGATACTACTGATTCTTCTTATGATAAAGAAAAATTACAAGAACGCTTGGCCAAGATTGCCGGCGGTGTTGCCATCATCAATGTAGGGGCTGCCACCGAATCTGAAATGAAGGAAAAGAAGGCCCGCGTTGAAGATGCTTTGCATGCGACCCGTGCGGCTGTGGAAGAAGGAATTGTTCCCGGCGGTGGTGTGGCATTATTGCGCTGCATCAAGGACCTTGAAGGCATTGATCTTAAAGGTGATGAAAAGACTGGTGCTGAAATCGTGCGCCGTGCGCTTGAATCTCCTGTGCGTCAATTGGCCCTCAATGCTGGTTTGGAAGGCTCTGTGATTGTTGAGCGCCTGACCAATGAGAAAGATATGGCATCTGGTTATGATTTTAACTCAGACCAGTATGTGGATATGATCAAGGCCGGTATCATTGATCCAGCCAAGGTCACCCGTACGGCCTTGCAAATGGCAGCATCTATTGCAGCCTTATTGTTAACCACTGAATGCTTGGTTACCGATGTTCCTGAAAAGGACAAGCCTGCTATGCCTCCAATGCCTGGCGGCGGCGGTATGGGCGGGATGTATTAAAAAGTAGTGACAGGCACGACTTTCTAAATACAGATAAAAGGGGACACTTTAAGGTGTCCCCTTTTATTATAGAAAGTCGTGCCTGTCACTACTTTTATTTCATTTGACAATTTCCATCTATTGAGGTATAATCCCGCTTTATTCACTTTTGTATTCTTTTCCTTCGATTTCTATCTCATTGTAAATAAGGGGGTTAAGTAATGGCTGATTGGATTGGCATAGGGCGGCGTGCACGCAGATGTTATGGCTTTGATGAAGTAGCCCTGGTTCCAGGGACGGTTACAGTTAACCCTAGTGAAGTTGATACTACTTTTATATTAGGAAAGCATAAATTTCCAGTTCCCATCATGGCGGCTTCCATGGATGGTGTGGTTGATGTGAATTTTGCCATTGCCATGGGCAAATTGGGTGGTATTGCGGTCTTAAACCTTGATGGTATCCAGACCCGCTATGAGAATCCTGAAGAGATTTTAAAGCAAATTGCCTCAGCAACACCTGAAGAAGCGACTAAACTTGTTCAAAGTTTGTATGAAAATAATAAATTTCCGGTCAAAGAAAAGCTAATTGCCAAACGCGTTGAGGAAATCAAAAAAGCCAAGGTCCCAGCCGTTGTCAGCTGTATCCCTCAGAATGCCGAACGTTTTGCCAAAATTGCTGCTGAAGCGGGTGTTGATGTTTTTATCGTTCAATCAACCGTTGCGACTGTCCGTCATATTGCCACCGAATATAAGGTTTTAGATATTGAGAAGTTTTGCAAGAGCGCCAAGGTGCCGGTGATTGTGGGTAATGTGGTCACGTATGATATGACCCTGGAGATTTTGGAAGCGGGTGCTTCAGGTATTTTAGTAGGTATTGGCCCAGGGGCTGCGTGCACATCCCGCGGTGTTTTAGGCATTGGTGTTCCCCAGATTACAGCGACGGTTGACTGCTGTGCTGCCCGGGAGTATTTCTTTAAGCGTCGTGGCAAATATGTCCCGATGATCACCGACGGTGGTATGCGTATTGGTGGTGAGATTTGCAAGGCCTTTGCCGCGGGTTCCGATGCGGTGATGGTGGGATCTGCTTTTGCCAAGGCTGAAGAAGCTCCTGGTCGTGGTTATCACTGGGGCATGGCTACTTCACATGCGAATTTGCCGCGCGGCACGCGTATTCGGGTAGGGACCAGCGGAACGCTCAAGGAAATTCTCATGGGCCCAGCCCGTGTTGACGATGGCTCTCAAAATTTAGTAGGTGCTTTAAAGACCTCCATGGGTTCTTTAGGCGCCCGTAATATCAAAGAAATGCATGATGTTGAAATTATCCTCGCACCCTCGATCCAGACTGAAGGAAAGGTCTTTCAGATTGGGCAGAGAGTTGGAATGGGCAAGTAAAGGAGTAATACCGCATGGCTAAAAAGAAAGCCGTTAAAAAGGCCGCACCTAAAGCTCATAAACCTAGACCCAACAGATTTGCCAAAAAAGCCGGACGCCGCAAACCTGTGCATGGTTTAATGAAGCCTATTAAATTACGCTCTTCTTCCAGGATTGTCCCAATGGAAATCAAGAAGCAGCGCAGCCGCGATATTATCCTTATTTTGGATTTAGGTTCACAGTACACCCAGCTTATTGCCCGCAGGGTGCGCGAAAGCAAGGTGTTTAGCCAGATTGTTCCCTATAATATATCCATTGAAAAGATCAAAGAAGTTTATCCCAAAGGCATTATTCTTTCGGGCGGCCCACAAAGCGTGACCGACAAAAATGCGCCTTTGCCCAATCCCGAGATTTTCAAATTGGGTATTCCTATATTAGGTGTCTGCTACGGCATGCAAGCCATCACCTATATGCTGGGCGGTAAGGTTGCCAAAGCTAAAGACAGGGAGTACGGCAAGGCCGAGCTTTTTATTGATAACAACAAAGATCTTTTTTCCAATCTTTCGACCAATTTGACCTGCTGGATGAGCCATGGCGATGAGATTGTCTCCCCACCACCAGGTTTTGTGCGTATTGCCCATACGCTCAATGCTGCCAATGCAGCGATTGCCAACCGTACCAGAAAAATTTATGGTGTGCAATTTCACCCGGAAGTGGTGCATACTCAACGCGGTTTGCAAATTATCCAGAATTTCGCTTATACCATCTGTGGATGCTTGCCGCGCTGGACCATGGACCGCTTTATCACCGCTGCCATCAAGCAGATTCAAGAGACTGTCGGCAGCAAGAAGGTGGTCTTAGGTTTAAGCGGGGGAGTTGATTCATCAGTGGTGGCCGTGCTTCTGCAAAAAGCCATTGGCAGCCGCTTGTATTGTATTTTTGTCGACAACGGTTTGTTGCGTAAGAATGAATCTGCCTCTGTAGTGCGCACCTTCAAAGGCCATTTTAAAATGAATTTGAGCGTGGTCGAGGCGGAAAAGAGATTCTTAGACCGACTTAAAGGTATTGAAGATCCAGAACAAAAACGCAAGATCATCGGTGATGAATTTATCCGTGTTTTCCAGGATGCTGCCAAAAAATTCAAAGGTGTTGAATTCCTGGCCCAAGGCACCTTATATCCTGATGTGATTGAATCTGTAGCCGCTCATGGCGGTCCAACGGCCGTGATCAAAAGTCATCATAATGTCGGCGGTTTGCCAAAGGACATGAAATTCAAATTAGTTGAGCCTTTGCGTGAGTTATTCAAGGATGAAGTGCGTTTGATCGGTAAAAATCTGCAAATGCCGGAAGGTGTTCTCAAGCGCCAGCCTTTCCCAGGCCCTGGCTTAGCTATCCGTGTCATTGGCGAAGTCACTCCTGAGCGTCTGGAAATTTTGCGCGAGGCTGATGACCGCGTCATGGATGAAATCAAGAAAGCTGGTCTTTATCACGATTTATGGCAAGCTTTTGCGGTGCTTCTTCCCATCAAAACAGTTGGAGTCATGGGTGATCAGCGTACCTATGAAAATGTCATTGCTCTGCGTTGTGTGACCAGTGCCGATGGCATGACCGCTGATTGGGCCCAATTGCCGCCAGATCTTCTAGGCCGCATTTCCAATCGTATTATCAATGAGGTCAATGGTGTTAATCGCGTGGTTTATGATATTAGTTCCAAACCACCAGCCACCATTGAATGGGAATAAAAATTTAGAAATTTTTATATTCCGTAACTTAATTATCCCCAGATAGTTATAGCATTTGTATTTCTATTTTTTAGGGTGTAAATTTGCTTTTCACCAAAAATGTGGTATGGTTTAAAGCGATTTCCATTTTAATTAAGTCACATTTTATATCCCCAAAACCTGAGGAGAACACCTGATGAACTTCAAATTGTCCTTGAAGCCTTTTCTTGTTTTTGTTTTAATTTTGAGTAGTTTTACGGTGAGTTCCTTGGCCTTAGCCGCAGATTACAAAATCAGTGCTTCAGCAGGTAAAAATGGGACAATTTCACCTGCAGGAACAACCGAAGTTCAATCAGGGGCCTCACAAAGCTACACCATTACAGCTGATAGCGGCTATGTCATCGCAGCTATTAATGTGGATGGTAAGGCCATTTCTAATCCTTCAAACACTTATACATTTTCTGATGTCACTGCCAATCATACCATTGTGGCGAGCTTCGCCTTAAGTGACTACACTATTACGGCTACTGCTGGAGCTAATGGTTCAATTTCACCATCAGGGGATACGGTGGTTAATTACGATGGTTTACAAAACTACACAATTACGCCTAATACCGGCTATCAGATAGCGACACTCACTGTCAACGGTAAAGCAACAGCTCCGGTCCCAAGTTTCACTTTCTCAAATGTGACTCAGAACAATACCATCACCGCAACCTTTGCACCATTAACCTATAAAATTACAGCCTCAGTTACAGGACAGGGAAGCATTTCACCTGCGGGCTCGACTACGGTTGGATATAACGGTACTGAAAACTACACGATTAAACCTGCAGCCAATTATTTGACCGCCAGTGTGAGTGTTGATGGGGTTCTTTTAACAAGTGCGCCAACCAGTTATGCTTTTTCAAATGTAACAGCTAATCACACCATTAGTGCTATATTCGTTCCTGCAACCTATACGATTACATCAAGCGTAGGCAAAAATGGTACCATTTCGCCTGCAGGTACAATCAAGGTCAATTATCAAGCTTCTGAAACTTATACAGTCACACCTGACAGCGGCTATGCCATTGCCACTGAGACTGTTGACGGCAAGACGCTTTCAGCTATACAAAATACCTTTACCTTTTCTGATGTGACAGCCAGTCATAGCATTCAAGCGACATTTACGCCTTCTGCCTACACGATCACAGCCACTGCATCTGCTGGCGGCACAATTACTCCTAACGGTGTGACCAAGGTCAATGCGGGGGGATCTCAAAACTATATCATTACTCCGAATACTGGATATGAAATTGACACCTTGACGGCTAATGGGGTCAAGCAGACGCCAACGCCGAGTTTCACATTTGGTGATGTTGAGCAGAATGATACGATCAGCGTTACCTTTAAACAAATCACTTATACCATTACAGCCACCAGAACAGGGTATGGAAGTATTTCTCCTTTAGGTGCAACCACTGTTGCTTATGGATCTTCACAGACGTTCAATCTCAAACCGGATAATAGTTTTGTATTAGCTACACTGACCGTTGATGGAACAATTGTATCGAATCCAGGAGTGAGCTATACCTTTTCCAATGTGACCGCCAGTCATACTATTGCAGCTATCTTTGTTCCGGCGGCTTATGTGATCTCTGCTGACGCGGGGACGCATGGGACCATTACTCCTGCTGGTAATGTTAAGGTTAATTATGCCAATTCTCAAGCCTTCACCATCACCCCTGACAGCGGCTATGCGATTGCAACCGAAACCGTGGATGGAGTAAAGGTATCAAACCCAACTACGAGCTATACCTTTAGTGATGTGACTAGCAATCATAGTATCAGTGCTACTTTCACACCTACAGCCTATACCATTACCGCAACAGCAGGGACAGGAGGGACTATTTCACCTGCTGGAGTGATCAAGGTCAATGCCCAGGCCTCACAGATGTTTGAGGTGATACCTAATACGGGCTACGCTTTGACTGCTGTGGTTGTCGACGGTTCGACCCTGAAGGTTTATACCCCATCAGTCTACACCTATACCTTTGGGAGTGTCATCGCTAATCATACGATCAACGCCGTATTCACACCAATAACCTTTACCATCACCGCAAGTGCAACCGGCCATGGATCTGTTACACCTAATGGTGTAACGACTGTTAATTATGGTGCCTCACAGGCCTATACCATCAAAGCCGATAATGGTTATTTGATCAGTAGTTTAACGGTGGATGGTACTGCCGTTACGGGGACGCTTTCGAGCTATAGCTTTAGCAACGTGACAGCGAATCACACCATTGTAGTCACCTTTGCTCCCAGTGCCTTTACCATCACTGCCAGCGCTGGAAAGAATGGGGCTGTTTCACCTGCAGGCAAGACCACTGTCAGCTATGATGGTTCACAGACTTATAATTTTACACCTGACAGTGGGTTTGTGATCGGCAGTATTCTCATCGATGGTGTGGCTGTGAGCAATCCGACATCAAGTTATACTTTTTCCAATGTTATTGCTAATCACAGCATTGTGGTAAGCTTTGTGTCCAATACCTATACCGTTACAGCAACCACAGGTGCTAATGGCAGCATTTCACCAGCAGGTATCACGGTTGTTCCTTACGAGGGTTCTCAAAACTATACCGTTATTCCTGACAGTGGTTATCAACTGTCTACTTTAATTATTAATGGGGCTACTCAGCCGCTGCAGTTAAGCTTCACTGTTTCCAATGTCACCAAGAATACCACGGTCTATGCGACTTTTACGGTGATTAATTCTAAAGTAAGCCAGCTTTACCAAGTGGCTTTGACAGCCATTAGCCAATATCAATCAACACCGAGCAATACGAATTTAAATGCAGCTCTTCAAGCGGTATTGGCCCTTCAGCCATACACGGGCGTGGATGTTTCCCCAACCAATTTAACGGATGTATATGATGATGCCTTGAATAAATTACTCCAAGCAGTACAGAGCTATTTAACCAACACTCCTAATAAGATGTTGTCTATTTCAGCTCCTGCTGATGCTGATAATAGTTTTGGTGCCAGCGAAGTCTTAGATAGTGGGAGTTTATATATCTCCTCACCATCGAGTTCCAGCAATGGATTTGGCACGGTTTATGAATTTACACGGACCACTGAAGGTGGCTGGGCTTTGGCGAATACTATCATGCCGGCTACACCTAATGCAGGCGATCATTTTGGTCGACTCATCGCAGTGAAAGACAATTTTATGGCTGTCAGCGCCGAACCCAGTAATGGGGAAGCCAAGGTCTATATCTTTACCCGTCAGGCTCAAGGTTCTGCTTGGGTACAGCAAAATGAATTAGATTTAACTACCTATAGCACTTCCGGTTATCCTGAACTTAAGACCATTAATCAGATCACCTTGGCTGCTTCTGTCAATCAAGATGGGGGATATGTAGTGGTTGGTCTTCCAGAATACGGCAAATACATGATCTTTGATCAAGCCTATGTTTATGCCACCAGTGGCGAGCAGGCCTTGCTTGGGTCTGATTGGCGTCTGGCTTTGGAAGGCAAGATGACCAATTCAGCTGATCCGATTGCCGTTGCTGCTGATGGTGATTACATTGCCATAGGTTCATCGGCCAATGAACGTGTGCGCATCTTGCTGGCTGATAATGTGGAAGTCAAGAATACTAAGACTTCTTTAGGGACTGGCAATCTTTTCTACACCAATTGGGCTGTGGATCCTAATGTTAGTGGTGATATTACCAGTAGTGGAATTACCAGTACCTATGGAGATGGCGATTATTTTGGTCTGTCCGTGGCTATTGATCAAAGTCCTGAACCCACTGCAGTTTTGGGTGCAGCTACCATGCCGGTGATTCCAACGGATACCGTTAATCGAGTGAATTTAGCTATTGGTGTGCCAGAGGGAGCATCCTTTGGGGCTGTGGTGACCATGACCAAGGCTAAATCTTCTTCCAATGAATTTGTCTGGTCTAAGCAGAATCTAGTGGACCTGCTTCTGCCTGCTCAACCACAAAGTGCTACCAATGCCCTAACGGGATATACAGTTTCTTTAAATGGCAATGCCTTGGTGATTACTGCCAAAGAGTATTCGACTGTTAATAGCGAAGCTTTTGGGCCAGTGACTGCTGATGCAACACCAAGTCAGGTGATGGTCTATCAGCTTAATGCTGCTAATCAATGGCAATGGAACTATACGCTCAATACGCCGTACGGGGCAAGTATCACCACCGATGGGACCAATGTGGCTTATGGCGAGCCTGTGCCAAATGGTCAAAGCGGCAATGCTCAAGTGACAGTGGTGAATGGTAGTAGCGTCGCCAGTTCAACGGCGATCATGAATAAGAATAAGTAAGTATAAGTTTTTTTGCATTGATTGATCAGCGCTATGGTAAAATAGGGATGTCCAAAATGATGGACATCCCTATTTTTATTTATATGCTATGAGCACTTCAGAATTTATCCACCTTCACGTCCATACCCAATATTCACTTCTAGACGGCGCTTGCCACGTCGATGAGCTGGTTAAGAAAGCATCGGCCTTGGGCATGCCGGCTTTAGGCATGACCGACCATGGCAACATGTTTGGCGCCATTCATTTTTATAAAGCCTGCCAGAAAGCCAAGATCAAGCCTCTCGTTGGTTGTGAAGCCTATATTTCACCAACCACTCGTTTTGATAAAGGCTCAGATCAAAAAAGTATTTGCCACTTAACACTATTGGCTGCGACCAACGAAGGGTACGCCAACCTGATGAAGCTGGTTTCCGCAGCTTATTTGGAAGGGTTTTATTATAAGCCACGCATTGATAAAGAGATTTTAGCAAAGCATGCCAAAGGTCTTATTGGTACTTCAGGATGTCTAAAAGGCGAGGTGCCAGGCCATTTATTGCGTGGTAATTTCGAAGCGGCACTAAAAGTTGCTGACCAGTATCGTCAGATTTTTGCCGCAGGGCATTATTACATTGAGCTTATGGACCATGGCATCATGGAGCAAAAAAAGGTCAATGAAGAATTGATCAAGATTGCCAAGAAATTAAATTTGCCTCTGGTGGCAAGCAATGATGTGCATTATATCGAACAAGGTCAGTCCATGGCCCATGAAACCCTTTTGTGCATTCAGACCCAAACCACCCTCAGTGATCCCAATCGCATGCGTTTTGCCAGTGAGGAATTTTATTTCAAAGAGCCAGCAGCCATGAAGTCGGTTTTTTCAGCCTTGCCTGAAGCTATCAGCAATACCTTGGTGATTGCCGATCAGTGCAATTTGAAATTAGATTTTGATCAATATCATCTGCCGCGTTTTGATGTGCCCGACGGTACTGATGCTAAAGCTTATTTGATCAACCTATGCGAGCAAGGATTTGCCAAACGTTATCCTGGTGGGGTGGATGCGGCCTTGCGCCAGCGTCTTGAGCATGAGATCAAAACCATCTCAGACATGGGATTTATAAGTTATTTCTTGGTTGTCTGGGATTTTATCAATCATGCTAAATCTATCGGTGTTCCCGTTGGTCCTGGCCGCGGTTCAGCGGCCGGAAGCCTGGTGAGTTATCTGCTTGGGATCACGGACTTGGATCCTATTAAATATGGCCTTTTATTCGAGCGTTTCTTAAATCCCGGCCGCAAAAGCATGCCGGATATTGACATTGATTTTTGCTATGAGCGCCGTGGGGAGATCATTGATTATGTGACTAAGAAATATGGGTCCGATAATGTGGCCCAGATCATTACCTTTGGGTCCATGCAGGCCAAGGCTGCGGTGCGTGATGTGGGGCGGGCCATGGGTATGGCCTATGCGGATGTTGACCGCATTGCCAAAATGATCCCTAACGAGATTGGTATTACGATCGAAGAAGCTCTTAATATCGAACCACAATTAAGAGAAGCGGTTGAATTTGACAGCACGGCCAAACAATTGCTCTCAACTGCCCAGGTCTTAGAAGGTCTAAACCGTCATGCGTCTATCCATGCGGCAGGGGTGGTGATCTCAGACAAGCCTTTGACGGAATATGTGCCATTGTTTAAAAGTTCCGATGGGCAAGTGACCACCGCTTATGATATGGATGGGATTTCCGCGATTGGTTTATTGAAAATGGACTTTTTAGGCCTTAGGACTTTGACGGTGATTAGTGAGGCGGTGAAACTCATCAAGCATCATCAGGGTATCGATATTGATATTGATCATTTGACACTTGATGATAAAAAGACCTATGAGATGCTTTCCCGTGCCAATGCCATGGGTGTCTTTCAGCTGGAAAGCGGTGGGATGCGGGACCTTTTAAAGAAGATGCGCCCTTCAGAATTTGAGGATTTGATTGCGATTTTGGCCTTGTACCGTCCGGGCCCCATGGGCTCAGGCATGTTGGATGATTTTATCAAGCGTAAAAGGGGCGAACAAAAAATTTCCTATCCTAACCCTAAGCTTGAGGGGGTATTGAAGCCTACCTATGGAATTATTTTATATCAGGAACAGGTCATGCAGATTGCCTCTGTCATCGCGGGTTTCAACATGACCCAGGCGGATGATTTGCGCAAGGCCATGGGCAAGAAAATACCGGCGGAAATGCAGAAGATGCGCTCATTTTTTATCGAAGGTTGCGCCAAGACCAGTCAATTGCCAGAGGTGCAGGCCAATCAGCTTTTTGATTTGATTGATTATTTTGCGGGCTACGGCTTTAACCGCAGCCATTCAGCTGCCTATGCTTTGATTACCTATCGTACCGCTTATTTGAAAGCTAATTATCCGGTTGAGTTTCTGACAGCCTTATTGACATCAGAACGTGATAATACAGATAAGGTGGTTGAATATGTGAAAGAAGCTGAAATCATGGGCATTGCTGTCTTGCCGCCGGATGTCAATTCCAGTATTGCTCAATTTGCTGTTGCGAGTAAGAATTCCATCAGGTATGGCCTGCTGGCCGTCAAAAACATCGGAAGTGGTGCCATTGAATCCATGGTTGAGGCCAGAAAAAAGGACGGGCCTTTTGATTCCATATTTGATTTTTGCCGACGCATTGATTTGCGTTTGAATAACCGCAAGGTTTTAGAAAGCCTGATTAAGTCAGGGGCCTTCGATTTTTTTAAATGCCGTCGGGCACAGATGATGGCGGTCCTTGAGCGTGCACTGGAAGAAGGTACACAGGCCCAAAAGGAAAAAGAAGTTGGGCAATTTTCATTCTTTAGTTTAGGAGTCGAAGAAAACAGCTTTGGCAAGCACGATGAAAGCATGCCTGATATTCCTGAATGGCCACAGGCCCAGATTTTGGCCAATGAAAAAGCCCTACTAGGTTTTTATCTAAGCGGCCATCCGTTGGACCGCTATAAAACTGAGATTGAGAAATTTGCTGATTTTACGACCGCCAATATCAAAGGCGCCAGGGATGGTCAGGATGCCCGCATGGTGGGGCTTATTACGGCTGTCAAATTGACCACTACAAAGAAAACCAATGAGCGCATGGCCATTGTGGGCCTGGAAGATAACGACGGAGAAATGGAGTTGGTGATTTTTCCTTCAAGTTACACACAAACTGCTTCCTACTTAAAAGAAAATACCGTGGTGGTGGTTAAAGGCAAGGTGAGCTTCCGGGATGGTTTTCCTAAGATGGTTGTTACTGAAATGGCCGGCATTGATGAGGTTTATGATATGGTTAAATCCGTTCAGGTGGATTTATCTAATACTGGGCAGCAGGGGTTGGAAAGGATTAAGGAAAAGCTTATGCGTTTTCCGGGTAAGGTGCCGGTTTTTTTACAGATGAATGCGGACAATTATAAAAAGGTGCAGATTTTAGTTGGTGAAGACCTTTATGTCACCCCTAGCGAAGTTTTAGTGGAAGAAATCAAGGTCTTAGTCGGAGAAAATAATTTTTCGTTGACACTGTAAGTCGTTGTTGATACGATACTTGCGAATTCAATCTCAAGCGGAGGCGAGGAATGACGAAAAAAGATATAGTTTTAAAAATAACTGATGCAACTGGTATTAAACAAGTCGATGTTAAGAAAATTGTGCAAAAGACTTTTGATGTTATTGTTGATTCCTTGATGCAAGGTGACAAGGTCGAATTGCGTAATTTTGGTGTCTTTAAAATCAAAGAACGCCGTGCCCGTTTCGGCCGTAACCCGCGCACCGGACAAAGCGTGCCTGTTCCACCCCGGAAGGTCGTGGTCTTTAAGTCTGGCCTGGAAATGAAACAGAAGGTCAAATAGGTTGATTGTGGATCGCACCTTTGCTGTCCCTCGCGGGACCTCTGATATACTTCCCGACGCTGCTCCTCTATGGGAGGCTGTTGAATTCATCGCCCGCAAAATCTGTAAAATTTACGGTTATAGGGAAATCCGTACCCCTATTTACGAAGATGCCAATCTTTTTAAACGATCTTTAGGTGTCACCACTGATATTGTCAATAAGCAATTGCTGGAATTGGCTAGCGCCAAAGAAGATGAGGGGCTCGCACTTCGTCCTGAAGGTACTGCATCCATTGTGCGTTCCTATATTGAGAATAGCCTCGACGGAAAAGAAAGCCTTTCAAAGTTATTTTATATAGGCCCGATGTTCCGCGGCGAACGCCCGCAAAAGGGGCGCCTGCGCCAGTTCCATCAAATTGGCGTGGAGGCCATTGGTCCTAATTCAACATCACCATTTTTAGATGCTGAAGTCATTTCTTTGGCTATTCATTTACTCAAAGAATTTGGGGTTAAAGAACCTCATTTAAAAATAAACAGCTTGGGTTCCAAGGAGGATAAGGCAAGGATTTCCATTTGGCTGCGAGGGGAATTTGCCAAACACACCGACGCTCTTTGTACGGAGTGTCGCGCCCGATTTGAACGTAATGTTTTCCGCGTGCTTGACTGCAAAAA
>Ga0206849_1043_pt1 | contig 22000 bp, 5 predicted proteins | sample Alteio_BWOrgCont_15_FD_152892 | JGI IMG/M metagenome (GOLD analysis project Ga0206849, IMG submission 152892) | Enriched cells from forest soil in Barre Woods Harvard Forest LTER site, Petersham, Massachusetts, United States -... | ecosystem: Environmental > Terrestrial > Soil > Temperate forest > O...
ATACGTGGCCGATGCAGGTAATAATGCGATAAAAAAGATACTTGCCACCGACGGCTCTACAGTTCTCGTAGCCTCGGGCTTTAATTCTCCCTTTGGTATTGCGTTGGATGCGGCGGGTAATATATATATAGCCGATTCGGGCAATAACCAGGTAAAAGAGATCCCGGTTGGCGGCGGAGCAACTATGATTTTGGGCGCTGGCTTTAAAACACCAGGCGCTATTGCGGTAGATGCTGCAGGAAACGTGTATATAGCAGATGCGGGGGATAACCTGATAAAGGAAATACCTGCAGGGGGCGGAGGAACAACCAACATAGCTTCCGGTTTCAATAGCCCGGCGGGAATAGCCGTTGATGCAGCAGGAAATTTGTTTGTGGGCGACCAAAATAACAACATAGTAAAGGAGATACAGGCGAACGGCGGAGGCACAATCACCTTAGGTTCGGGTTTTAACATCCCAACCGGCATAGCGATAGCCCCTTCCGGAATTATTTATGTGGGCGACCAGGGCAGCAGTATGGTTAAAAAAATTATTCCGATAGGTGGCTATTACGCAAGCGCTTTATTACCTGCGGGCCTTATTTTCAATAATGCTAACGGGAATATCAGCGGCATACCGACAGCAATAAGCCCGGCAACAAATTATACAATTACCGCTTACAATGGTTTTGGCAGCAATTCGGCAACGGTGAACATAGCCGTTAATCTCCCGCCGCCACCCACTATTGCTTATGCCGGCCCGCAAACCTATGGCGTCGGTACGGCAATTACATCACTTAAACCAACAAGCAGCGGGGTAGCGACAGCCGGCTATAGTAATAGCCTGGTAGCTTTGGGATCGGGGTTCAGCAGTCCTCTGGCGGTAGCGGTCGATGCTGCCGGTAACGTGTACGTTGCCGACCCGGGCAGCAACCCCGGCGGCATCACCGAGATACCTGCCGGTGGCGGCAGTTTAATTAATTTAGGCTCCGGTTTTAATGGCCCGGCCGGCGTTGCTGTAGATGCTTCAGGTAACTTATACGTGGCGGATAGCGGAAACAATTTAATAATGGAAATACCCGCAGGCAACGGCGCCCCGGTAACCTTAGGCTCCGGTTTCAATAGCCCCTACGGCGTAGCGGTAGATGCCACAGGCAATGTATACGTGGCCGATGCAGGCAATAATGCCGTGAAGGAAATTCCTGTTGGCGGTGGCGCTACCATTACGCTCGGCTCCGGGTTTAGTCAGCCCCAGGGTGTGGCTGTTGATGCTGCCGGCAACGTTTATGTAGCCGATGTAGGCAACAATGCGATAAAGATGATCCCTGCCGGCAATGGCGCACCTGTTGCTGTAGGCTCCGGGTTCAATAGCCCTTTCGGCGTAGCAATAGATGCAACCGGTAATATATTTGTGAGCGATGCCGGCAATGCGGCGGTAAAAGAAATCCCGGCGAACGGGGCAGCTTCCTTTGCTATAGGGTCGGGTTTTGGTACCCCTTACGGAATAGCCTCAGATGGCGCAGGCAATGTGTACGTGGCTGATGCCGGGAATGGAGCAGTTGAGAAAATTAAACCAATTGGCGGGTATTATTTGAATACAGCGTTGCCTCTGGGTCTTGGTTTTTCAAATGCGTCGGGTATTTTCAGCGGCACGCCGGCAGTGGCCAGCCCGGCAACAAATTATACCGTTACGGCCTATAATGTTGGCGGCAGCAAGGCTGCAACGGTGAGTATTAAAGTGCTGTCAAACGATTACAAGCTTTCAAACCTGGCCATCAGCAATGGCACGTTAAGCCCTGTTTTTGCGGCTGGCACAAACACCTATACCGCGAGTGTAGTCACCGCTATAGCATCGATAACAGTTACCCCCACAACTGACGATCCAAACGCGAAGGTAACAGTTAACGGCATCGCTGTAACTTCGGGCTCGCCTTCTGCGAGCATCCCCTTATCGGCCACAAGCCCCAATCTGATCAAGACAGTAGTAACAGCGCAGAGCGGGACACTCAAAACATATTTTATAACCGTAACAAGGGCGCCTGCAACTATCGCGACGCTTGCCGGTCTCACCCTCAGCAATGGTACATTAACACCCGCCTTTGCAACGGGTACCATGAGCTATACGGCATCGGTAGGTTTTCTGCCAACCTATATACAGATAACCCCAACAACAACCGACCCCACATCTACCGTAAGGGTGCAGGGCTATAAAGTAGCTTCAGGTGTTATTTCACCTGCGCTCTTTTTGACTACCGGCCCAAATACGCTCAACGTGGTGGTAACCGCGCAGGATGGAAAAACAACAAATACCTATACCGTAAACGTTTCAAGGGCCCTGTCGCCAAATGCAAACCTGGCTACCCTTTTAATAAGCAAAGGCACCTTAACGCCAGCATTTACAACCCTCATCACCAGCTATACCGATACTGTAACCAATGCCACTTCATCAATAATAGTAACACCCGGCCTTGTTGATTTTACGGCCAGCATAAAAGTGAACGGCACAGCGGTATCTACCGGAACGGCCTCGCAAAGCATTCCGTTAATAGTTGGCAATAACGTCATCGCTACCAAAGTCACTTCACAAAATGGCACAATCAAAACTTATGTAATAACTGTATTCCGGCCAAAGTCGGCGAATACCAACCTGGCCAGTCTGACAATTAGCAGCGGGACCTTAAGCCCGGCCTATGCGATAAACACAACCGCTTATACGGATACGATAAGCAACGCAACAGCAACGGTCACGGTGACACCAACAACTGTTGATCCGACGGCAACTATTACGATAAACGGAACAGCCATAACCTCGGGAAAAGCAACGGCAAACCTGGTAATGGCAGTAGGTTTCAATCAAGTTAAAACCGTAGTAACCGCACAAAACGGGGCGGTTAAAACCTATTTCATAACTATCCACAGGAAAAACATGAATGGGCTTAATAGCCTCTATGAGCCGGTATCAGTTACAAAACCAATTGACAGCGTAACAATTGAAAACGATGGAGTAGTAGTACACCAGGGCGTTTCGCCAAATGGCGACGGGGTCAACGATTTCCTAACCATTGACGGGATAACCAATTACCCTGATAACCATTTAACCATCATCAACCGGAACGGCGCGCTGGTATACGAAACGAAGGGTTATGATAACCAGTCCCGGGTTTTTGACGGACACTCTAATAAAACGGGCGCAATGCAAAGCCCGGGGACTTATTTTTATTTGCTGGACTACAAAACCGGTAATGCTGTTAAACATAAAACCGGGTTTATTATACTTAAATACTGACTTTAGTCCATGGTCGATAGTCGATAGTCCATAGTAAAAAGACAATTGCTATGGGCTATGGACTTTTTTATCTTCCGGTTAGTTTATGGTCGATGGTTCATAGTAAAAAGACAATTGCTATGGACCATCGACTTTTTTATAATTGCTATGGACTATCGACTATGGACTATGGACTTTTTTATCTCCCCCCCCTCATGCTGTCATAAAAACATCGGCATTTGTAGTCAATCATTTACAATTTATACTAATTTTAAAATGTGGTAACAATGTTTATTTAAAACCCGTATCATTCATCCGCGTTATAGGTTAAATTTTATGGTCAGATTTGGATTTGTTTTTTTACTTTTTTTTCTGCCATTTGCCCTGCCGGCCCAGGTATTAAGGCTAAACCCCGACTCACGTTTTGAGAATTTCAATGGCCAAAATCACTTTATCAGTCGTGAAATAGCAAGCTTAACTATTGACAAATATGGTTACATCTGGACAACCAGTAACGGTGTACAAAGATTTGATGGCAGCAGAACAATTGAATACAGCAGTTTTGACCAAACAAAAGGAGGGTTAAGGAGTAATTACAGCGGTGTTGCAATTGATAGCAGCGGCCGGGTATGGGTAACCTCGGCAGGGTTATGTTATTATGATAACGCAAGCGGCAAATTTATCTATGCAAAAGCAGATGCAAAACACAACTTTGCCGACGTAAACGCTTTGTTTATCCAAAAAAACTACGTTTGGTTTGTTTGTGAATATGGTTTGGCAAAGTTAAACCTGCAATCCTTAAAAATATCGTTTACATCGCTCACCAATGTTAATGATCCGTTATACACCTATCCGTTAGATGAAAATACCCTATTAATATCAAGCAGGGAAAAAGTGTATGTTTATAACATAAAAAAAGACACCTATACTTCCAATACTTTAATCTACAACCATTCCCTTCTTAAAATATTTAGTGTAACCAAAAGCAGCGCCACTATTTTTTTAGGCACTAATTATGGGTTATTCACCTTCAAAAACTTAAATGATATTTCGCGGGTAAGCACCGGCCCGGATGTTTTATTAAATGACCTGTTGTTTCTGCCCCAGGATAAAGAAAAAAAATATCTCTTTTTGGCAACAGAGGGAAAGGGCTTAATGGTCTACAACACGATCCTGAAAAAGGTGGAATTTACTTATCTCCATAATGAAAATAATCCTTATAGCCTGCCGGATAATATTGTTGAAAGGTTATTTGCTGATAAAATGGGCAGGCTGTGGCTGTGTACCGATTTTGGGATAAGTATGCTTGATGTGTTTAATCAGCAATTAAAAATGCGGTTTATAAACAGAAACACTACCGATGAACTGGGCATAAATAAAATTGCCCCGGACAAATACGACAGCACTAAGGTTTGGATGTCATCCTATAATCAGGGTATGATCTGTGTAAACTGGAAAACGAAGGAAACAGAGAAGATATTTAACGTCAATCCCGAAACGCTGCAGATATATGATTTTGTGCAGCTTTCAAAAAATAAATGGCTTTTGGCTACACAGAAAAAAATTATGGAATGGGACCCGCAGTCAGGTATCCTGTCCGAAAAAGAATTACCGGTTCCGGATTCCATCAGGCTTGTATGTAATATCCGCAGACTGATACCGGCAGATATTAATACCTGTTTTATTACCACAAATAAAGGCCTTTTTAAATACGACCTGGTTACCCGTAAAATTGATGCGGTTTCTATTAATACATCAAAAAAAGCAGCCAACGAGCTTAAATATATATTGCTTAATGGTTTTGATGATCACGGCGTACTATGGATAGCGTCGAGAGACGGATTGTTTAGTTATGATATTGCCAAAAACGCAACCGCTTTTTACAGGGGAAAAGGGGAAAAGGGCTACTATTTTTTCTTTAGCATTACAAAGGCGGCCAACGACAGGATAATTTGCGCTACGGGTGAAGGCATAAATGTATTTGATAAAAAAACCAAAAGCTTCCGGATAATCAACAGGATTGCCGATTTAAATAAACCAGGCTGCGAAAGCGTTATCAGTATAAATAACACAGTTTGGATTGGTAGTGTGATAGGCATACTTAATTACAACCTTAACACAAACAGGTCGGCCAGGGCTGAGCACGAAACATCGATGATGCAGGTTTTTCCAAGTTCGGCTTTTACTGTTATTGGCGGCGATATTGTTTTTGGTTTTAGAAACGGATATGCCTGGTTTACTTCCGGCCTTAAAAACGACTTTGTTCCATCCGACCCGATACTGGAAGACATATCGGTAAATAATCAAATGGTTTTTCAGCATTATGCTGTCCAAAAAGCCGGCAGCGAACCGGTTTTCAGTCACTCAAATAATTCCGTAAACATAGCCTTTACATCATTTTTGTATACGGATCCCAGTCATATAAATTTCCGTTACAGGCTAAAAGGCGCCGATGCCAACTGGCAATATACCGAAGACCGGCGCAGCGCTAACTATGCGCAGCTTGCGCCTGGCAACTATACTTTTTATGTTCAATGCGGCAATGCAAACGGGATTTGGAATAAGCATATAGCTTCTTTTAGTTTTATGATACAACCACCTTATTGGGAAACCTGGTGGTTCAGGACATTGGTGGCCATAGTAATAGCATTGGTTTTGTACAAGTTACACCTCAACCGGATAAAAAATATTTTGGCGATTGAAAAAATACGGGAAAAGATTGCATCGGATTTTCATGATGATATCGGTTCGGCATTGAGCAGTATTTCTATTTTTAGCGAGGTTGCCGACAAACAGTTGAAACAACAACTGCCGCACGAGCAAACCAGGGAAATCATCGGGCGCATATCCCTTTACTCGCGCGCCATGCTCGAAGCAATGGACGATATTATTTGGGCGGTGAACCCCCAAAACGATCAGTTTAATGATTTGGCGGTGCGTATGCGCGAGTTCGCTATTCCACTGCTCGAAGCCAGGAACATAAATTTCGAGATCAGCATCCAGCCCGATTTGCTTAATACCCGCGTAAAAATGGAGGCAAGGAAAAATATATTCCTGATTTTTAAAGAATGTATCAATAATATACTTAAACATGCCTGCTGTTCAACCATGAAAGTGACCGTTATTAAATTGGATAACCAGCTTGAACTCACTATCTGCGATAACGGTAAAGGTTTTGATATTAATGTGCCGAATAACCGCAACGGGCTCAAAAGCATCAGGAAACGTGCGGAAGAAATTAATGGCATATTACAGATAACTACCGGACAAGGCAAAGGAACAGTGACAAGATTGCTGGTTAATATCATATAAATATATGATTGACGGCCAACTTAGCCCGATTATCTTTACTAATTAATATACAATCAAAATTGGACATCAGGGTTTCTGTATTTGACGATAACAATGCGTTGCGCGACAGCTTATATTATCTTATTTCTGGCACGCCGGGCTTTGCAATTGCAGGTGTATATCCCGACTGCAACCAGGTGCTTGAGCATTTGCACGAGGATGCGGCCGATGTTATACTGATGGATATAGACATGCCCGGACTTAATGGTATCGACGCCACCGCATTAATAAAAAGTCATTTCCCGGATATTAATGTGCTTATACTTACGTCCTATGAGGATAGTGCAAAGATATTTGATGCCCTTCAATCAGGCGCCACAGGTTACCTTCTGAAAAAGACAACTCCGGCCAAAATATTGGACTCAATTACAGAAGTAAGCATGGGGGGCGCGCCAATGAATGCGAATATTGCCCGTAAAGTGTTGGAGTTTTTTAGCGAAAAGAAAAATATTACGGGAAATGGATATGATCTGTCGTCGCGAGAAATAGATGTATTGAGCTGCCTTGTAAGAGGCGACAGTTATAAAATGATTGCGGGCAATTGTTTTATCAGCATGGGCACAGTTTGTACACATGTTACTAATATTTACAAAAAGCTTCATGTCAACTCAAAATCTGAAGCCGTTGCGAAAGCTATTCGCGAGCGCCTGATAAAAGATAAAGTTTAACATTGGCACTGGCAACCGACCTGGAGCATGCGACCACAAACGTACCGGACTTTTCTTCATCGTAATATAGATCTCTGCATCCTCACCCCCTGAAACTATCCTTTCCTTCCCGGTTTTTTGAGGCCGGTTTCGATTTAAGCGGAATAAGGGTTTTGTTAAAAATCATAAGAATATATGATTGCCCCATCAGGGGATATTCTGGAATTTCGTATGGTTAAAACCTCGTGGTCCGCAAGGGTATATCGATATAAGCTAACATGCTTGGCGCCGATCGTCTTGTTTTTAATAAGTCAACATTTAAAACGCTCTATCATATCAAAATGAAAACAACTTTAACTAAGCCAGGCAAGCTATTTGTGAACGGTTAAAAAATCGCCGGTGCAGGCGGATTGCACCCCTTTGCCCGACGCATAAAAATATGACGACCGATACAAACTAATTGAATTGGGAAATAAGAGCCAGCTACGATACGCAGCCAGGCATCGGGTTTAGCATTTAAATCAATTGTAAATATCAACCAAAAGCCCAAACTATTGGGTATAATAATATGAAAACAACTCTACCTAAGTCGAGCGATTTGCCCTTGACGGATTCAATTACCGGCAAACTGCTATTACCTGTAATTGCAATTTTATTTTGTTTAAATAATAATTTGTACGCTGGTATAAAACCGGTATATAGCGGCAAACACGATAAACATCATTCCGCAGCTGACGGCCATTTGCTAAAACGGGGTCAAATCTTCCCGGTAGTAAATATAAAAAACCCGGACCTGATGACTATGCCGACAATCAGTTACAGCAGCCCTCAAACGTACATAGCAGGAACGGCCATTTCCAATCTTACACCGACAAGCAGCGGGGTAGCGGCGCAAGGTTACAGCGGCAGTGCTGCAAGCATAGGTTCGGGGTTTAATAATCCCGAAGCCGTAACAGTGGATATTGCGGGCAATGTTTATATAGGTGATTCAAACAATAACCTGGTAAAAAAGATTCCCGCCGGCAGTAATACCCCTGTAACAATAGGTACCGTTAGCAACCCGCGTGGCATAACCGTTGATGCTGCCGGTAACGTATATGTGTCTTCTTACAGCAGTGGTAATATATACAAGATAGCCCCCGGCGGCAGCCCGGTTGCTATAGCCACCGGGCTCGTTAACCCGGGTGGAGTGGCCGTGGATGGCTTCGGCAATGTATATGTTGCCGCCACTGGTAATGGCGGGATTAAGGTGATCCCGGCAGCGGGCGGCAGCCCGGTTTTTTTAAGCTTCGGCTTCATTGCACCGACCGCGATAGCTGTTGACGCTGCCGGCAATCTGTATGTAGCCGATTCAGGTGAAAACGATATATCTGAAATCCCGGTAAACGGGGGCGCACCTGTTATGCTCGGATCATTCAGTAATCCAACAGGTGTAGCAGTGGATGCTGTGGGCAATGTTTATACCACAAATCACGGCACTAATGCTTTATATGAAATTCCGGCCGGCGGAGGCACACCTGCGCTGGTAAGTGATGCTTTCGCTAATCCGATTGGCACTGCTGTAGACGGTGCAGGCAATGTGTATGTTGCGGATGGCAGCAGCAACCTTGTCGACAAGATCGTCCCTTCGGGCGGCTATTATATAACCCCCGCATTACCTTCGGGCCTAAGTTTTAATGAAAGTACGGGCGTCATCAGCGGAACACCGGCGGTCGGCAGCCTGGCGAGAATTTATACCGTCACGGCTTATAACGGTTCGGGCAGCAGTTCGGCAACGTTGAGTATACAGGTTAATCTCCCTGCCCTGCCTACGGTAAGTTACGGCACACCCCAAACTTATTCGGCACTCGCGGCTATTACACCGCTGGCGCCGTCGGGCACCGGGGTGGCTGCTCCCTCGTACAGCCGCAGCACCGTTAACATTGGCTCCGGATTCGTAAGTCCTTACGATGTAGCGACTGATGCCGCAGGTGATCTTTTTATTGTCCAGGGATCGAGCGGCTCGGTAACTGAAATACCCGCCGGCAACGGCGCCCCGGTACAGTTGGGTTCCGGATTAGGCGCCTCCAACGGAGTTGCCGTAGACGCCGCCGGCAACGTGTATACAGCCTCTTACAGTAATAGCGCCGTTTATAAGATACCTGCCGGCAATGGTACACCTGTTGTCATTGGCTCTGGCTTTAATGGGCCAACCGGGGTAGCAGTAGATACCAGGGGTAATGTTTATGTGGCCGATTTTAATAACAATGCGATAAAAGAAATCCCTGTGGGCGGCGGCGCCCCATTTGCCATTGGCTCGGGTTTTAGCATTCCTAACGGTGTAGCGGTAGATGCAGCCGGCAACGTTTATGTTGCTGATTCCGGCCACGGGTCGGTAAAAGAGATCCCTGTTGGCGGAGGTAGCCCGGTAGTTTTAGGTACCGGCATCATTGATTCATATAGCGTGGCAGTAGATGCTGCGGGCAATGTTTATGTGGCAGATAGAAATGCTGATGCAATTGACGAGATAATGGCGGGGAGCAGCACTACTGTTACCATAGGTTCTGGTTTTAACAGCCCGTATGGGGTAGCCGTAGATAGGGCTGGTAATGTTTTTGTGGCCGATTACGCAAATAATGCCATAAAGGAAATTAAGCCGCTTGGTGGTTATTATCTGAATTCGCCGTTACCCGCAGGCTTAAGTTTTAGCAGTACAACAGGTATTATAAGCGGAACGCCAATCACTGCAAGCCCTGCAACAAATTATACTATTACGGCCTATAACAGTGGCGGCAGTAGTGCTGCTACCCTAAATATAAAAATTAATGCACTGACAATCAGTTATGCCAGCCCGCATACCTACCTGGCGGGCACCGCTATTACAGCACTATCGCCAACAGGGAGCGGGGTGGCTGCGCCTGCCTATAGCGCTGGTCCGGTTGCCATAGGCGCCGGCTTCAATAGTCCGACCAGCGTAGCGGCAGATGCGGCCGGAAATATTTATGTAGCTGATTTCAACAATAATGCAATAAAAAAGATCCCAGCAGGCGGCGGGGCTCCGATTACCATAGGTTCCGGATTCAGCAATCCATACGGGGTAGCGGTAGATGGCGCAGGTAATGTATACGTGGGTGATTATGGGAACAGTGCGGTAAAAGAAATTCCGGTAGCAGGGGGAGCTCCGGTCATCCTGGGTTCGGGGTTCAATAAGCCTTTTGGCGTAGCTGTAGATGGTGCAGGCAATGTGTATGTGGCAGATCATGGTAATAACGCTGTGAAAGAGATCCCGTTTGGAGGCGGTGCGCCAATCACTTTAGGCTTTGGCTTCTCTTCTCCAACCAGTGTAGCGGTTGATGCGGCGGGAAACGTTTATGTAGCTGATGCAGGAAACGCCCAGGTAAAAAAAATCCCTCGTGGCGGCGGCGCTCCGGTTATTGTAGCCCCGGGATTTAACTCGCCATATGCTGTCGCAGTCGATGCATCCGGGAATTTATATGTGGCCAATTTGAGCAACAATCTGGTGCAGGAGGTACCAGCCGGCACCAGCACAGCAGTTACCTTAGGTTCGGGTTTTGATCTTCCGCAAGGTGTGTGTACAGATGGCGCGGGCAACGTATATGTGGCTGATACGGGGAATAGCCAGGTTAAGCAAATCAAGCCTGTTGGCGGTTATTATATAGGGCCGTTCTTACCGGCCGGCCTAAGCTTTTCAAACGCTACCGGTGTCATCAGCGGCACGCCAACTGTTGGCGGCCCGGCCACAAATTATACGGTTACCGCTTATAACAGTGCCGGCAGTAATACTGCAACAACCATTATTACGGTTAATGCGCTTACTGTGAGTTATGCTGGTCCTCAAACCTATACTGCAGGCACCGCTATTACCGCCCTTGCTCCAACCATATCGGGAACCGTTGCGGCCGCTGCATACAGCAGCAGCCCCATTATTTTTGCTTCCGGTTTCGGTAACCCGCCCGGCGTGGCGGTAGACGCAGCGGGCAATGTTTATGTTGCTGATGCCGGCCACAATTTAGTAAAGAAATTCCCTGTTGGCGGTGGCGGGCCGGTTAATTTAGGCTTTGGTTTTAGTGGCCCGGAGGGAGTAGCAGTCGATGCCGCAGGTAACGTATATGTAGCAGATTATAATAACAACGCGGTAAAGGAGATACCTGTGGCCGGCGGCAGCCCGGTTACGTTAGGCTCCGGCTTTTTAAGCCCAACGGGTGTCGCTGTTGACGCTGCCGGCAACGTATACGTGGCCGATTACGGCAACAACGCTGTGAAAAAGATTCCGCAGGGTATTGGCGCTCCTGTCGCTATAGGTTCCGGATTCAGCTCGCCAACGGGCGTAGCTTTAGATGCTGCCGGCAATATATATGTGGCCGACTATGGGAATAGTTTAATAAAAAAGATTCCGGCAGGCGGCGGCGCCCCGGTTGCTATAGGATCAGGGTTTAGCGGTGCGTTTGGCGTAACTGCCGACGCAGCCGGCAATGTATTTGTGGGCGACTATAATAATAACGCTGTTAAGGAGATCCCGGTGGGCGGCGGCGCTGTGGTTACTTTGGCTACCGGCCTTGAGGGCCCGACCGGCATAGCCGTAGACGGCGCAGGCAACGTGTACGAAGCAGATTTTATGAGCAATGCTATAAAGGAGATTAAACCAACCGGCGGTTATTATATAGGCCCTTTTTTGCCAAAAGGTTTGAGTTTTTCAAATACTACCGGTATTATCAGCGGCACGCCGACTGCCGGCAGCCCGGCTACAAATTACACCATTACTGCCTATAATAACGCCGGCAATAATTCAGGCGTTGTTAGCATAAAAGTGAACGCACTCACCATCAGTTACAGCAGCCCTAAAACTTATACCGCAGGTGTGAGTATTACAGCGCTGGCGCCAACAAGCAGTGGGGTAGCGGCCGCTGCATACAGCAACAGCACAGTCTATTTCGGATCGGGTTTTAATGGCCCAACCGGGGTGGCCACGGATGCAGCCGGCAATATATATATAGCAGATCCGCTTAATAATGTGGTTCGGAAGTTCCCTGCCGCGGGTGGTGCGCCCATTACGCTTGGGTCGGGCTTCAATGGTCCGTTTGGTGTAGCAGTGGATGCCGTCGGAAATGTTTATGTGGCCGACCAGAATAACAATGAAATAAAAGAAATCCCCGTTGGGGGAGGCACACCGGTTATATTGGCGCCAACATTTGCCTTTAATCAGCCTACCGGTGTGGCGGTAGATGCCATAGGCAACGTTTACGTGGCCGACTACAGCGCCAACCAGGTAGAAAAGCTGCCTGTTGGCGGCGGGGCCGTGGTCATTCTGGGTTCAGGCTTTAATTTACCCGTTGGCGTAGCGGTGGATGCCGCCGGTAACCTATATGTAGCCGATAAAGGCGACAATTCAGTTTATCTGCTTCCAGCAGGCGGCGGCGCGCAGGTTACACTGGGCTCCGGTTTCAGCGGGCCGTATGGTGTCGCGGTTGATCCGGCAGGCAATGTGTTTGTGGCTGATAATTTTAACAGCGCTGTAAAAGAGATCCCTGCCGCAGGCGGCGCTCCAATCACATTAGGTTCAGGCTTCGGTAATCCCGAAGGCCTGGGTATTGACGGCGCCGGGAACATTTATGTGGCCGATTTTACGAAAAAGGCGGTGCTTGAAATTAAGCCGGTTGGCGGATATTATATAGGCCCTGCTTTACCGGCCGGTTTAAAATTTGATGATAACACCGGGATTATCAGCGGGAAACCGGCGGTTACCAGCCCGTCAACAAACTATACAGTTACGGCTTATAATAATGCCGGCAGTAATTCGGCAACGGTAAATATAACTATTAATCTTCCGCCGCTGCCAACCCTTAGCTACGGCAGCGCTAAAACTTATACGGCAGGTGTAAATATTACTGCGCTTACGCCGACAAGCACCGGGGTGGCTCCGGTTGGTTACGGCAGTGTCCCTGTTAAATTTGGATCGGGCTTTAACGGCCCTACGGGTGTGGCATTAGATGCCGCCGGCAATGTATATATAGCGGATCCGCTTAACAATGTGGTCAGGAAATTTCCTGTCGGCGGCGGTGCGGCTGTAACATTAGGATCAGGCTTCAACGGCCCATTTGGTTTAACGGTTGATGCTGCTGGCAATGTGTATGTGGCAGACCAGGGTAATAATGCAGTAAAAGAAATCCCAGTAGGCGGAGGCGCGCCGGTTGTTTTAGGTTCAGGCTTCAGTTTGCCGACCGGCGTGGCGGTGGACGCTGCCGGGAATGTTTATGTAGCCGATTATGGCAACAATGCCGTAAAGAAAATCCCGGCGGGTAACGGTACCCCGGTTAGTTTAGGCTTCGGCTTCAGTTTGCCCGTAGGTGTGGCGCTCGATGCCGCCGGGGACGTATATGTGGCCGATCGCGGCGACAATGCTGTATATATAATCCCCGCAGCAAGCAGCACACCGGTAGCAATAGGATCAGGCTTTAGTGGTCCTTACGGTGTGGCGGTGGATGCTTCGGGCAACGTGTATGTAGCCGATAATTTTAACAACGCAGTAAAAGAGATACCTGCAGGGAGTAATACCCCGATAACATTGGGATCGGGTTTTGGCAACCCGGAGGGTTTAGGCCTGGACGGCGCCGGGAATGTGTACGTCGCTGATTTTAGCAAAAAAGCAGTTTTCGAAATTAACGCAATTGGCGGTTACTATTTAAATACCGCCTTACCTGCCGGATTGAGTTTTTCAAATGCCACCGGTGTTATCAGCGGGAAACCGATGGTTACAAGCCCGGCAACAAATTATACGGTCACCGCCTATAACCTCGCCGGCGGCAGTCATGCCACTGTGAATATAACAGTCAATCTCCCGCCGCTCCCTACCCTCAGTTATGCTACGCCAAAAGTTTATACCCAGGGTACAACTATTACTGCCCTTACGCCAACCAGCACAGGGGTAGCGGCGCCCGCATACAGCAGTAATCCCGTAGTTTTAGGCGCCGGTTTCAGCAGCCCGCTGGCAATAGCCGTTGATGCTGCCGGGAACGTATATGTGGCCGATCCGGGCAAGAGCGTCAGCGCTGTAACGGAGATTCCTTTTGGTGGCGGCAGCCTGATCACATTGGGTTCGGGTTTCAGCAGCCCGGCGGGTATTGCTGTAGATGCGGCAGGCAACGTGTATGTAGCTGATAACGGAAACAATGCGGTAAAGAAAATACCGGCAGGTAACGGAGCCCCGGTGGCTTTAGGCTCTGGTTTCAGCAGCCCTTTTGGTGTAGCCGTTGATGGCGCGGGCAACGTATACGTAGCCGATGCAGGCAACAACGCCGTAAAGGAAATACCAATTGGCGGCGGTGCGCCAATTACCTTAGGATCAGGGTTTAGTCAGCCGCAGAGCGTGGCTGTAGATGCTTCGGGCAACGTTTACGTAGCCGATGTAGGCAATAATGCGATAAAAGAGATACCTGCAGGCAACGGAACCCCGGTTTCCATCGGCTCCGGGTTTAACAGCCCGTTCGGGGTAACTGTTGATGCCACCGGCAATATATTTGTAGCTGATGCCGGTCACAATGCAATAAAGGAAATACCGTCGGGCGGCGGCGCCCTGGCCGCCGTCGGCCCCAACTTCAGTATCCCGTATGGAGTAGCTGCGGACGGCGCCGGTAACCTGTATATAGCCGACACCGGAAATGGTTTGGTGAAAGAAATTAAACCGCTCGGCGGCTTTTTCGTCAGCCCGGCCTTGCCTGCAGGCTTAACACTTGCTACAGCAACCGGTGTTATCAGCGGCAAACCTACAGTGAGCAGTCCTGCCACAAATTATACTGTTACGGCTTATAACTATGGCGGCAACAAAACAGCAACCTTGAATATTAAAGTGTTGTCAGATAATTACGCCCTTTCAAGCCTGGCCATCAGCAGCGGTACGTTAGCACCCGTATTCGCATCATCTACTTACAGTTATACGGCGAGCGTAACAAACGCTACGGCTTCAATTACAGTAACGCCGACTACCGCCGATCCAAATGCGACGGTAACCGTTAACGGTACGGCGGTAACCTCGGGTTCGGCTTCCGCAGGCATTCCTTTATCTGCTACCGGTCCTAATTTAATCAAGATCGTAGTAACAGCACAAAGCGGACTTGCCAAAACTAATTTTATAACCGTAACCAGGGCGCCGTCGACCGTGGCCACCCTTGCAAATCTCACCCTAAGCAACGGCACGTTAACACCAGCCTTTGCAACAGGTACCATGACCTATACTGCTTCGGTAGGTTATTTGCCAACGTATATACAAATGACCCCTACTACAACCGACCCAACATCTACCGTGAGGGTGCAGGGCTATAAAGTGGCTTCGGGCGTTATTTCACCGGCGCTCTTTCTGTCAACCGGCCCCAATATGCTCAATGTGGTGGTAACTGCACAGGATGGAAAAACAACCAATACCTATATGGTAAACGTTTCAAGGGCGCTGTCGCCAAACGCAAACCTTGCCACCCTTTTGATCAGCAAAGGCACCCTGACACCAGCCTTTACAACCCTTACCACCAGTTATGTCGATACGGTAGCCAATGCCATTTCATCGATCGTAGTGACACCGGGAGTCAGTGATTTTACAGCTACGGTAACCGTGGATGGCACGGCGGTATCTACGGGAACAGCCTCACAAAGCATCCCGTTGGCGGTGGGCAATAATGTCATCGTCATCAAAGTAAAGGCGCAGAACGGAACAGTGAAGACCTACGAAATAACGGTATACAGACCAAAATCAGCGAATGCAAACCTGGCCAGTCTTGCCATAAGTAGCGGGACTTTAAGCCCTGAGTTTGCAATAAACACAACTGCGTATACTGATACCATTAGCTATGCTGCTTCAACAGTTACGGTAACGCCCACGTTCGTTGATCCGACGGCTACAATAACGGTAAACGGCACGGCAGTCACCTCAGGCACGGCATCAGCAAGCCTGGCAATGGCTGTCGGCTTCAATCAGATCAAAACGGTAGTAACAGCACAGAACGGCACCGTAAAAACATATTTTATCTCGGTTCACAGAAAAAATATGAATGGATTAAACAGCCTTTATGAACCAGCATCAGTCACAAAACCAGCCGACAATATACCAATTGAAAATGACGGTATTGTGGTGCACCAGGGCGTTTCGCCAAACGGCGACGGAGTCAATGATTTCCTCACTATTGAGGGGATAACTGAATACCCGGATAATCATCTAACCATCATCAACCGCAATGGTGTGCTCGTGTACGAAACAAAGGGTTACGACAACCAGTCGCGTGTATTTGACGGGCATTCCAATAAAACAGGGGCAATGCAAAGCCCGGGAACATACTTCTACTCCTTAGATTATATGGTTAAGGGGCAGGCAAAGCATAAAACCGGGTTTATTATATTGAAATACTGATATTAGTCGATGGTTATTAGTTGATGGTCGATAGTCCATGGTCCATAGTTAAGTAACGGCAATTACTATGGTCGATGGACTATCAGCTATGGACTTTTTTTCTTTCAGACATCTTTCAATCTTTTTTTAAATTCCTAATAAAAAAATTATCTTTATTCGTAAAAAATGCGGGTAAAGATAATTGCTTACATATATATCCTTTCCCTGGGCGTATTACAAGTTAATGCCCAAAGTTTTGATATTATTAAAAATACTCCGCAAAAAAACCAGTTTCACAAAGCCGACAGTATTTTCAGCAGTAATTATGTGCAAAAGGATTCGGTTACGGCTTTTACCGCGCTGGCGCAACTCAACCGTCTCGCCATTCAATTACAGGATAAGCGGCTGGAATTGGCCGTTTATGATCTTAAAGGCGATTGGTACGCTGCAAATTATCATTATAACCCCCGCAGTCTCTTTTATTATCGTAAAACAATTGATATGGCCCGGCTTTACGGGCTCAGTCATGAAGTGGGGTACTATACTTTTAAAATAGCGTATTACTACCATGGTCGTAATGCGTATGTTTTGGCTTGTGAAAATTATTTAAAGGCTTACGATATATTTAAAAACATTGGATTTAAAAACGTTCCCGAAGCCAGTTATTTCCTTAACGACGTTGCAGAATTTTATTATGACCTTGGCGATTTTGAAACGGCAAAGCGTTTTTTACTCGAGGCGCTTGACTACAAACCGGCCCATCGCGACCAGGTTAACATAACCAATACAATTGGCCTGATTTACCGGAACGATAAGGAATACGACAATGCACTGTCGTACTTTAATAAAGCCCTGCATTTGGCGAAAGCTTACAAAGATACGGTATGGGCAGGTATTGTTACCGGCAATATAGGTTCGGTATATTTTTTAGAAGGAAATTATGACCGGGCGCTCCCTTATATAAAAACAGATTATGAACAGTCGATAAAATATAACCAGGTTGATAATGGAACTATAGCGCTGCTGCGCCTGGCAGCGATCAACGTAGAAAAGGGGAATTTTGCAGCAGCCGAAAGCCAGCTGACTACAGTTGCCGGTTTAATAAAACAGCCGGCGGCAAACTACCTGAAACAACATATAACGATGTACGGCCTGTGGGCGGAGGTTGCCGAAAAAACAAACAGGCCCCTTTTGGCAATTGACTATCAGAAAAAATACGCCGCCGCTAAGGACACTTTAACCAAACGCGATAATGTCCTGGCCGTGGAAAGAATAAAGCTGAAATGGGAAACAGATAAAAACCAGGCGCGGATAGACCAGTTAAATGCAAAAGCTAAGGCTGACGCTGTTATGCGCGATGCCCTTGCGGGGATTTTGGTGCTTTTGATAATTATTTCGGCGCTGCTGTATAACAGGCAAAAGATGATTGTAAAAAGGGACCAGGCTGCCTTATTGCTTGAAAAATCGCTTGCCGAACAGGAGCGGGATAAAGCCCGGCTTGCACTGGTAGATTACATAGATCAATTAAAGCAGCAAAGTGACCTGGTAGAAAGTTTTAAAGCTGAAATGGATGATATGCAGCGGCAGACCGACCCCTTATTCCTGGCGCGGGTTTCGCAACTGGAAGAGATGATGACGGCCCATATCATGACCGATAAGGCATGGAAAGAATTTAAAAAACTATTTGACAAGGTGCACACGCATTTTTTCTCTGCTATAAGTAGCCGTTTTCAAAATCTTACCGATACCGATCTTCGCCTGTTGGCGCTGATCAAACTGCGATTAAACAATGCCGAAATGGCCGGAATGCTGGGCATCACCGTGGAAGGGGTCAGAAAATCAAAACAGCGCCTCCGTAAAAAAGCCGGCATCCCCGAAGAAAACAGCCTCGAAGAAGTTGTTGCAGCGATTTAGTCAATTTGAAAATTTTAGGATTTGAAGATTTGAAAATGAGCTGCACCTTCAAGCCGGTTGTATAGTGTCTTCTCAAATGCCATCTTCAAACTTTCAAATTCACGCATCTTCATCCCGCACATGCGGGATCAAATCAGCACATCTTCAAATCATTAGCCATCGCTCTAAGCTAAATTGTCCCACAATTGTCCCGGCAATGTCCCTCCGTTGTCCCAGCCGGGGTTTATAATTCCTTTGGATATTAGTTCAAAAATTAAGCGAGTGAAAATCCCCTTGAAATACACCGGCAATAAATGGATACTGCTTATGCTGCTTTTGGCGGCACTTATTATAGCTGTAATTATTTATTACAACGGGCGCATAAAAATTATCAATGATGAACTAAACCGAATTTCATGGGTGAGCTGGGTAGTGGGGAGTAGCAGAAGCAGCAGACAGCAGCAGTTTGCAGTGTGAAAGGCGAAAGGTAAAAGGCGAAAAGGTTGGGCAGGGAAAATGCCACAATGACTAATGACCAATGACGCGCAGCAAATGACTCAATGACCAATGAACTAATGAACCAATAAACAAATTGACATGAAAACTTTTTACAACCTGCACCCGGTTTTTTCCTTACAGAAAAAATCAACACAATTAGCGCAATGTTTGGCTATGATGGCTATTATAGCCTGGCCTTCTTCCAGGCTGCTTGCACAGGCGCCGGCTATCAGCTACAGTACACCGCAAGCTTGTACCGTTGGCGTCGCCATTACGCCATTGCTGCCGGCAAACAAAGGCGGCGCGGTTGGGGGGCTGGGTTTTAGCCCGACCGCAACAACGGTGAGCACCGGCCTTAGCGATGCCACCTGTATGGCCACGGATAACTCAGGTAATATGTATATCGGCGAATCATCCGGCAAGGTTTCGATGCTGGCCGCTGGTAGCAGGTCGGCTACCGTCTTTGCGTCGGGTTTCCCTTCGGTTGCAGGCATCGCTGTCGACGCGTCTCATAATGTGTATGTCGCGGATGGGGCCTTTGTATGGAAAATAGCCGCAGCCGGGAACGCCAAAAGTAAGTTGGGCAGCTTTCGTCAACCGGTTGGTGTGGCGCTTGATGCCGCCGGTAATATATATGTTGCCGACCCTTCAGGTTCCGGCCTCGGGGGAGTGTTTAAAATGGCGGCCAACGGGATAGCGCAGGTGAAGATTGATACCCGCCAGGCGACAACAATAGCGCCGGACCTGAACGGCAACTTGTTTTTTACCAGCGGCGGGTCCGTTTTTGAATTGCCGGCAGGAGGCAAAGAAAAACCCTTGCCGCTTTTTTTAAATGCAATGGCAGTTGCAACGGATCCTTCCGGAAATGTTTATGCGGCATACGGAACCGGCGGACCAATAGCCTTCTCCATGTTGCCCGCGAGCGGGGGCCTGCAAACCGCGCTGAAGCCAATTATTGCCGGCCTTAATGCGCGTGTTAGCTTAATGGTGGATGCCAACTTTAATTTATATGCGGCAAGCGGAGACATTATTAAGATGAATGCTACGGGCGGTTATTTTATCAGCCCTGATTTGCCGCCCGGGCTTACCCTGAATCCAACCAACGGCGCCATCAGCGGAACGGCTTCCGCGATCTCGCCGGCTACCAATTATACAGTTAAGGCTTTTAACGCCGCCGGAAGCAGTACGGCGACTATCAATATCAGGTTGCTAAACAACGATGCCGACCTGAGCCAGATCAACGCCGGCATCGACCCATTAACGCCGGCATTCTTGCCTGACGCGACCAGCTATTCCTTAAATGTAAGCTACGCTACCGCTTCCATCACGATAAGGCCGGTCAGCCGCGATCCCGAGGCAAAGGTGACTTTAAACGGCACGCCGATAACTTCGGGCACCACGTCAGGCCCTATTGCATTGACTGAAGGAGGCAAAAAGGTAATCACCTTAGTAGTGACCGCGCCGGACCGGGTAACCACCAAAACCTATACCCTCACCGTAAACAGAGCCCAGGCAAATAATGCCAGCCTGGACGCGGTCAGCACAGGCCAGTTATCGCCGGAGGTCGCGGTTAACACAACCAATTACAACATCCCGTTGGCTGATGATGGCATCAAGGTGCATCAGGCTATTTCGCCGAACGGTGACGGTATCAATGACTTTTTGCAGATAGATAATATCAGCCAATATCCTGATAACAAACTCACCATAATAAACCGCAGCGGGCAGTTGATTTACGAAGCCAGCGGCATTAAAAGCTTTGATTGTATAATCGGCAGCGGAGGCGCCCCCGGAGTTGGCGTCCATTGTTCCGCTGATAACGCCGCTGGCAGGGTTTATCGAAAGCCCCTTCGGTAATATAGGGTCAACAAAATAACTACCGGCAGGGCTCATTTTAGTAATGCTTCCGTCCGCGGCGTTTAAGGCATATAAATTATGGCTGACGTCGACCGCCAGGCCGGTCACGCGGCTGGTAAAAGTTGGGCTTACTGCAACCGCCGTGCCGCCGTTGGGCAGCATATATATGGTAGTAATCCCGGCGTTATCAATTGCCACGTACAAATTTCCCGACTGATCCGTTGCAAGCGCCGACATATCATCGTATTGGTGCAAACTTTCCCAGTTGTCAACATAGGTCCCCGACGATACCCTGGGGGTCCACCGCCCACCAACGCCGTTTGCAAAAACGTCCCCATAAATATCCACGGCTATTAATTTAACGTCGTTTTGATCTTCGGCGATATTTGCTTCTTCAGATCCGTCCAGGGGTGTTTCAAACACAAAAGCGGTGGTACCGACAAAAATATTATTGCTGCCGGGGTCGGCCGCCACGCTTTCCGCGCTCGAAAACGCCAGCGTTTCAAAATCGAAAAATTTAACGGCGGTTCCGCCGCCTGCGGGTATTTTCCATAGGTATGTGCCATCCACAAAATATATACCGCCCATGGCATCGGCAGCAATGCCCAAAATGTTGGCGAAACCTGTCGCAAAAACGGTAGTTGTGCCGCCGCCCGGCGCAATCGTCAATATCTGCCCGGATGATTCGCCAATGTATAGCCTGCCCGACTTATCCATAGCCATACAGGTAGCATCATTAACGCCGCTGCTGATGGTTGCCGTAGTGGTAAAAGCCGGTGCGGTCACAGCACCACCTGTATTAACAGGCGACAAGGTAATGGGCGTCCCTGTAGTATAGGTTTGCGGTGTACTGTAGCTGATAGCCGGCGCCTGTGCAAGCAATTTGGAAGAAGGCAAGGCTATAATGAGCAGCATGGCCAAACATTGCGCCAGTTGTGCTGATTTTTTCTGTAATGAAAAAACCGGATGCAGATTGTAGAAAATTTTCATGTCAATATGTTTAATAGTAATTAGTCATTGGTCATTAGTTGCTGGTCATTAATCCTTGATCATCACTCACTTGTCATTCTGGGGGCTGGTTAGCCGCCTAACACCAATGACCAATGACCAATGACTCTCACCACTTCAGCACCAAAAACC
>Ga0206849_1044_pt1 | contig 21853 bp, 20 predicted proteins | sample Alteio_BWOrgCont_15_FD_152892 | JGI IMG/M metagenome (GOLD analysis project Ga0206849, IMG submission 152892) | Enriched cells from forest soil in Barre Woods Harvard Forest LTER site, Petersham, Massachusetts, United States -... | ecosystem: Environmental > Terrestrial > Soil > Temperate forest >...
CGGCGAACACGCTCGATACGCGGTTTCGTATTGGATCGATGAACAAGATGTTCACGGCAGTTGCGATTCTGCAGCTTGTGCAGCAGGGGAAGGTGCATCTGGATGATCCGCTGGGGAAGTATCTGCCGGATTATCCGAACAAGGATGTGGCGAGCAAGGTTACGGTGCAGCATCTGCTGACCCACACGGGAGGGACGGGAGACTTCTTTGGGCCGGAGTTTGACGCTCATCGGCTGGAGCTGAAGACATTCGACGATTATGTGAGGGTTTATGGGAATCGCCCACTGAGGTTTGAGCCGGGAACCAAGTGGGAGTACAGCAACTATGGGTTTCTGCTGCTGGGTTTGATTGTCGAGAAGGCGAGCGGTCAGAGTTATTACGACTATGTGCGCGACCATATCTATAAGGTTGCAGGAATGACTTCGACGGGTTCGGAGCCCGAGGACACGCACGTTGCCAGCCTGAGCACGGGATATACGGCAATGGACATGAAGGACGGCGGTACGCGGCCTAATGGGGATACTTTGCCGTATCGGGGAACTTCGGCCGGTGGCGGATATTCGACTGTGGATGATCTGCTTAAGTTTGCCGACGCTCTTCAAGCGAATAAGCTGCTGAATACGCAGTACACAGAGATGCTGACGACAGGGAAGCCGGGGACTCCGAATAACAGCTACGCCTTTGGGTTTGAAGAACGGAAGGTGAATGGCGTTCGTTGCTTCGGGCATGGCGGGGGCGCACCGGGGATGAATGGCATGTTGCAGGTATGTCCTGCGACGGGTTACGTAGTTGCGGTTCTTTCGAACCTTGATCCGCCAGCGGCGACGCGGTTTTCGGATTTTATTCTGAATCGTTTGCCACAGTAGCGGAAAATTGTTGCAGCGGTTCAGGCGCTTCGACTCATCTGAAAGGTTCAGTCGCTGAGATTCATCTGAAAAAGGAGGATGCAATGGCTCTGAGTTTTGGTGCGGATATTCGGCCACTGTTTCGGGACGGGGATATCAAGTGCATGAAACCTGCCGGAGTTGCGCTGGATGATGCCAAATGGATGTGCGTGGCTGCGAATGCGCAGAAGGTCTATCATGCGGTTTCTTCAGGCAAGATGCCGCCGGATGCACCCTGGCCGGCGGACAGAGTGGCGCTCTTCAAGCAGTGGATGGATGCTGGTTGCTCTGCTTAGTGGTATCGCGAAGTTGGGAGAGGAGGATGGTATGGGTGGAGCGTGGAAGAAGGCGTTGACGTGTGTCGGGATACTTTCGTCGAGTGCGATTGCGGGTGCAAGCGATTTGACGATTCATCTGCAGGGGCCGGGGACGGTGGAACGGAAGATGGTGAAGTATCAGTGCGACGCGAATGGAGAGAAGATGGGGCTTCCGTCTGGGGTGTTTTTTGTGGAGTACCTGAATGGGGCAGGGAATCATCTGGCGGTTGTTCCGGTGAAGGGAAGCTCATTGATTTTTGTGACGGTGCCCTCGGGTTCGGGTGCGAAGTATGCGGCGGAGGAGTTTACCTGGTGGGAGGCTAATGGACGCGGGATCACGTTTGCTTCGGATTTTCCCGGGCCCAAAGGTTCGTCGGAGTGTCATGTGGTTCAATGATCGGTCTTTGAGTGACGAATGTTGAGCGGAGGCGTCTGTACAAGGAAAAAGGAGGCCCTATGGCTCTGAGTTTTGCAACAGATATTCGCCCTCTCTTTCGGGATGAGGATATTGATTGCATGAAGTCGATGGGAATCGATCTGGATGATCCAGCGTGGATGTGCGTTCCGGCGAATGCGCAAGATGTTTATCGGACGGTTGCCGACGGCTCAATGCCTCCGGATGAGCCTTGGCCGGCGGATCGTGTGGCTCTATTTAAGACGTGGATGGACGCTGGTTACCCCGCGTGAGCGTGTCGCGGATGTGATCGTGTTGCTGGTTATTGCGTGGGGAGGGCCTCTACGCGAACGATCTTGCATTTGACGTCTTTGCCGGCAGGGTTTTTGAGCTCTCCGTTGTTGCCGTCGATTTTGTATTTCATGTCGGTATTGACGATGAAGGCCGTGGCGTCGAGGGATTTGTTGGGATCGGTGCGGCAGGTATAGCTTTTGCCTTCGGCCTGGAAGGAGAGGTCGTAGGCCTGGTGTTTGTGGTCCTTGTCCGGGGTGCCATAGGGCTTGAGGTCTTTGAGAGTCGTCGTGCCTGAGAGTTTGTTGCCGGCAAGGGCGGGCACGGGGATGGCTAAAAGGAGGGTGGTGGCCAGGATTGCTTTTCGCATGGATCACCTCAAAAGGATTGTAGGTGAGGTGCTGGCGTGTGGGGACTAGTAGTTTTTACAGTGTAGCGTTACATGCCTCTTATTTTTCCCTCACAACTGACCAAATTGACAGTGTTTTTGCCTTGGATTGAGAGCAACAATTGGGAGTCGGGCGCGAATGGGCCGATGCGCTCCCTTCGAAAATTTACTTAGGATGCGAGGACCCTAACGATGAAAAGACTATTGAAGTTCTTCGGTACAACCGGGTTTCTGGCTCTGTTGATGACGATGCCTGCCGTTGCTCAGATCGTGAATGGCTTGACGTTTGCAACGACTTTTCCGTTTTATGCGGGGAATACGAAGCTGCCCGCCGGGAGCTACAAGGTTACGCCAACCACTTATGACCCAACTGTTTTGCAGATTGAGAGCACAACGGGTAGTCATTCGGCCTTTATCGATTGCATACCTACGCAGTCGGAGAACGCGCATAAGACCGGCGATGTGACGTTTAAGAAGTATGGACAGATGGATTTTCTGGACCGCATCTGGGTTGCGGGACAGACGTACGGACTGCTGGTAGCGCCGACCAACGTGGAGAAGAAAGCTGCCGCGAGTGCAGAGTCGCAGCCCCACTCGGTTCCCGCCAAATAGATGTAAAGACTTAGCAGATGGATGTCGCAAGCAGCAACCGGCAACCGGCGAGGGAGGATTTGTGTCCTTCGCCGGGCTTTTTTTGATGGTGGAGTCGGGCGATTTGTTGGTGAAAACGTGGGGAATTGACGGTCAGGTTTAGGCCGTGCGGCAATTTACATCCTACCCTTCCCAAAGGCGCCGAAGGATGGGTCGCCCGAGCCTTTTTTTATTTGGTTTGAGTGTGGTTGGGGCTTGGCCAGCCCAAGCTCCGAATGGCCAAATTTTAGAATCTAGATAATTGAAGTTTGCGGTTGGTGAAAACGAGGTGACGGTCTGTGAAGCTTCTGGCGAAGTTTAATATCCTGCTTGTTCTATTGTTTGGTACTGGGTTGTTTCTGGTTTCGCAACTGTCGCACAGGTTTCTGGAACGGAACGCGCGCGAGCAGACATTGCAACAGGCGAGGCTGATGATCTCGAGTGCGCGATCGACACGGGACTATACCGATCAGGAGCTGGATCCTCTACTGGCGACGACGCCGGAGAGCAAGAAGCGGTTTCTCCCACAGAGCATTCCGTTCTATGCGGCAACGGTGACGTTCGATCATCTTCGGAAGGAATATCCGGATTACACGTACAAAGAGGCGGCTCTGAATCCTACGAATCTGCGAGACCGGGCGGACCAGTGGGAGGCCGACATCATTAATTATTTCCGGAACCATCCGGAGCAGAAACAGTTGATCGGTGAACGGCAGACGGCGGTGGGAACGTCCATATCGCTTTCGCAACCGATTACGGCGGATGCAAGCTGCTTGCAGTGCCATGGTTCACCCTCGGCTGCGCCGCGGACTGAAATTCTGACCTATGGAAGTGCAAACGGATTTGGGTGGAAGCCGAGCGAAATTATCGGAGCTCAGATCGTCTCAGTGCCTACTGCGGTGGCGGATAGGGTTGCTTCGCATCTTTACCGAACGTTGTTGGCGTATATTACGGCGACGTTTCTTGCGACGCTGGTGGTTATCGATCTGGCGCTCTACTACATCGTTATCGTGCCGGTGCGGCGGCTTGCGGCTACTGCCGATTTGATCAGCACGGGAGATCTAAACCAACCCGAGTTGACCTACAAGGGTAACGACGAGATTGCGGCGGTGACTGCTTCGTTTAATCGGATGTATGTGAGCTTGAAGAAGGCAATTGAGATGCTCGGCCACTAGGAGGTCGAGTTTATCTGGTGACGGAATATTTTGTTCGGGTGGCGAGAAAGTCCTGCCGTTTTTTCTCGGTACTGATCTCGGTCGACAGGACGGCAAAGAGATCGTCGAGGGTGGACGCCTGTTTGGCAGCGCGGTTGACGATGACTTTTGCTATCGGGCCGACGTGAAATGCGAGATCACGGATTACCGAATCGAGCACACTGACATCGATCTCTTTCTTCCCTGGCGAACTGGAGGGGCGGGCGCTTTCGTTCTGCTGCGGATCGTACAGGTAACGCGCTTGACCGGCCAGGGGGAGAGTTGGGGGCAGAGTTGAGAAGGTCAGCGTCCTTGTCTCGCCGGTTGGAAGTGAGTTGAGCGCGTCGAGAAACTCCCTTGCCGAATGGAAGCGGCTGTCCGGGGACTTTGCCAGAGACTTCAAGACGATCTGCGAGAGGCGAACTGGAATGTTGGGATTGATCGTAATGGGTGCGATCGGTTCAGAATTGAGATGGTCGGTGGCGATGTCATAGTCCGTGCCGCCGTTGAATGGGAGCTTTCCGGTAAGCATCTGATAGAGAGTGATGCCGACGGAGTAAACGTCGGTGCGGGCGTCGATTGGTTTGCCCGAGACCTGCTCGGGAGACATGTAGTGAAGGGAGCCTAAGATTATCCCGGTTCGTGTGAACTCGGGTCCTAGTTTAGGGAGAGCAAGGCCAAAATCCAGCAGCTTTACCTGGTCGTTGGCGCCGATCATGACGTTCGACGGTTTTATATCTCGATGAATGATTCCCAGTTCGTGGGCGTGGGCGAGGCCGGAGAGAACCTGCTGGATGTAGTTGAGACCAGCGGCAAACGTCAATTGACTGTTGGTGGTCTTCAGGCTTAGGGTGACGCCTTCGACGAACTCCATGATCATGATGAGTTCGCCGTTGTGCCGGAAGGCGGTGTGGAGTTCGGTGATGTTTGGGTGGTGAAGACTGGCGAGCAACTGAATTTCGCGAAGAAAGCGTCCGACGGCGTCGTCGGTCATGGGGCGTCCGGTGGCGAGAACCTTCATGGCCTCGATTCTGTGCGAGATGGTATGGCGAACCCGATAGACCTGGCCCATCCCTCCGGCTCCGAGAGTGCCTGTTATCTCATAGTCGCCGATCTGGTCTCCAACGTTGAAGGGCATGGCCTGAAGCTATATTTTACTTGGTATAAGTAAATCAATGGCGAGCCTCTGGCATCATTGGTGGTCGGACCTCATTTCAGTGCTGGATCGACCGACTTTTTGGCGGCTCCCATTGGCCATGTTCCTGGGCGCCTGCGTAGGAGCCGAACGACAGTGGCGGCAACGCGCGGCCGGATTGCGCACGAACACGCTGGTCTGCTTCGGGGCCGCTGCATTCGTCGATCTGGGTGTGACGATTGCGCCGGGAACGACCCAGGTGGTTGCTTACGTTGTTTCCGGCGTGGGCTTTCTTGGCGCGGGCGCGATTATGAAAGACGGCGGAAATGTGCGCGGATTAAATACCGCGGCGACGCTATGGTGTTCTGCGGCCGTCGGGGCCTACGCCGGTGCAGGCAAATTGCACGAGGCCTTTTTTGTTGCCGCGCTCCTGATAGCGATCAATTCAGTGCTGCGTCCGCTCAGTCGTTTTATTGATCATCGTTCTTTGTCGGTAGTGGAGAGTAATGCGCTGTATCGATTACGGCTTGTCTGCGAGACGGAACATGAGAAGGACGCCGAATATCAGATGACTCGCGCGATCGCTTTGCGCTCTCTTGTGTTGCGCAAGATGATCGATGAGAAGGTTGAAGATACGGATAACTCGATTATTCAGGTTGTTCTCGAGTCGCCGACGCACGATGCGGAACTCTTGAACGGTATGGCAGACGAACTGCGGACGTTTCCGTGGACCCAATCCGTGGAGTGGACAGAGACGGGGAGCGAGGAAGCGTAGGGCATCGAGGTTGCCTGTTGACCGGCTTGTTGGCGCGCTCCTATTGGCGCGCCATTGCTATGCGGACTGCTTCCTCCGGTGAGACCAGGTGATCGGAGCTCTCGGCGGCATCGGCGATGGCGATCTGCGCTCCTTTGACTGTGCCGTTGAATTCATTGCCGCGTGGGCCGTAGTCCTGGGAGACGGGGGAGCCGGTGTCCTCGCCTACATCGCAACCGTCGTCGGCGGAGAAGACCATCGGCAAGGTTGCGGGGACGGTGCCTTCGCCGGCCTTTTTGCCGTCGATGTAGAGGGTCACGTTGCCGCCCTTGGCGAGACCTCCGCCAGCGTAGGCGAACTCCATGCGGACCTGATGTTCGCCGGACGGTATCGGGTTGGTTGACTCGGTGTAGAAGTAGTGCACGCCGCCGAGGTTGTAGCAGTACTTCAGCTTGCCTGCCTTCGCGTAGAGGCTCCAGCCGCCGATGTTTCCGCCCTGGGCGATGATGACGCCCTCGGCGCCTTTTTCCGGCACCACGATCTCGGCGGTGACGGCGTGGGATTTGTTCTTGATGTTGACGACGCAGTTCTCCGAGAGATGGCCCATACCGCCGAAGAGGATCTGGGAGTTCCCCTTGATGAGCTGCGGCCGGCCCGCGGTATCGGAGTTCAAGACCTTGGCAAGATCGTCGTTGATCGGCAGTACGTTGTATCGAGTTGCCTCGATCAGCCAGAGGCGCTGGAGTTCGTGTAGTTTTTCGGGCATCTGCTTGGAGAGATCGTTTGCCTGGCTCCAGTCCTTGGTGGTGTCGTAGAGTTCCCAGACGTCGTCGTCGAAGGCAGGCGTTTTTTCACCCATGAGAATCCATGGTGTTTTGTGCCGGGTGACCGCGGTCCAGCCTTTGAAGTAGATGCCGCGATTGCCGAACATTTCGAAGTATTGGGTCTCGTGGCGTTCGGCGGCTTTGGCGTCGTTGAAGGAGTAGAGCATGCTGACGCCTTCGATGGGTTTCTGGGCTATGCCGTTGACGGAGTCCGGTTCGGGGATTCCTGCTGCTTCGAGGATGGTCGGGGCGACGTCGATGACGTGGTGGAATTGCCACCGCATTTCGCCCTTCGTCTGAATTCCCTTCGGCCAGTGGACGATGGTGCCGTTGCGCGTGCCGCCCCAGTGAGAGGCGACCTGCTTGGTCCACTGGTAGGGCGTGTCGCAGGCATGCGCCCAGCCGACGGCGTAGTGGGGGTAGGAGTCCGGATCGCCCCACTTGTCGATCCGGGCGGTGAGGAATTCAGGCGACTCGATCGCGGCCATGCCGTTGAAGTTCAGCATCTCGTTGTAGGTGCCGTTCAACGTGCCCTCGGCGGAGGCGCCGTTGTCGCCGATGATGTAGTAGATCAGCGTGTTGTCGAAGGCACTCAGTTTCTTCAGCCCATCCAGCAGAAGGCCCACGTAGTGGTCGGTGTATTCCAGGAAGCCTGCGTAGACTTCCATCTGGCGGCGCAGGACCGGCTTGAGTGCTTCCGGCATGTCGTCGAACGCGGGGATCTCTTTGTGGCGCGGAGTGAGCTGACAGTCGGGCGGAATGACGCCGAGTTTCTTTTGACGGGCGAAGGTTTCTTCCCGCAGATTGTCCCAACCCTTGTCGAACTTGCCTTTGTACTTATCGGCCCACTCCTTGGGTACGTGGTGCGGCGCGTGTGTCGCGCCGGGAGCGAAATAAACGAAGAAAGGCTTGTCGGGCGCGAGGGCTTTCTGCTGCCCAATCCATTTCATGGCCTTGTCGGTCATATCGGGCAGGAGGTGGTAGCCCTCTTCGGGGGTCCTCTTCGGGTTGACGGGAGTGGTGCCCTCGTAGAGTGTCGGGTACCACTGATTTGCTTCGCCGCCGATGAACCCGTAGAAGTATTCGAAGCCGCCGCCGCCGGTGGGCCAGGAATCGAAGGGCCCTACGGGACTGGTTTGCCAGACGGGGACTTCGTGGCACTTCCCGAACTGGGCGGTGGAGTAGCCGTTCAGCAATAGTGTTCGCGCCAGCGGGGCGCAGGAGTTCGGGAGGACGGAACTGTAGCCCGGAGCGCCGCTTGCGATCTCGGTGATGCCGCCCATGGCGACGGAGTGATGATTGCGTCCCGTGAGCAAGGCTTGGCGCGTGGGCGAGCAGAGGGCGGTGGTATGGAATCGGCCGTACTTCAGGCCTTCGGCTGCCAGTTTTTCGGCGTTCGGCGTCTGGCATGGTCCGCCAAAGGCGCTGGATGAACCGAAGCCGGCGTCATCGATGAGGACGATCAGAACGTTGGGCGCGCCTTTGGGCGGACGCAACTGCTCGATGGGTGGGTTTTGCGTGTCGGGGTCCTTCGCGTCAAAGGTGATCCGGCCAACTCGATCGGTGTTGGGCATCGGCAAATGCGAACGGTTCTTCTGGTCATTGCTCATGGATTGACTCCTCAGGGTTTTTTAGCCAGCGTCCCCAGTGTTTTTATGTCAACGAGGAGGGCTTGAAAACTGGCAAAACTGCCAGTAAGGAGGCGTCCTATTCACAATGATTGGTTTTGGCTGCGATTGTGCCGGATGGGAGGAGGGCCTGAAGGCCGCGGAGATTGCGGGCTTGATGTTTGCGAGCCTGAAGGGGCGCAGTTGTAGTGCTGGAGCAGGAGGCCAGGATTCCGGCAGCTTACGTGATTCAGAATTCAGCGAGGGGGAGGGTGAACCTCTGGGCGGCATGTTCGTCGCAAACCGCCATAGCAGCGCCGATTTCCCTGATACATCCCAGCACGTGGCTCGCGATATTGAGACAGCCGGGCGAATCACATAGATATTCGATGAGCATGTCCTCGGTCCCATCGGGACCAGTCATGCCAGATGCGACCACTACTCGTGGCATAGATACGACCTCCTGCACGTGCCTGAAATTCTTCAGGGTTTAACAATGTCGCGCAAGTATCTCGTGAGTGGCAGTACGCGGGCCGGTGTGCTTATCCGCGATGGTTGGTTGGCCATGTTGCCGCGGCTTTTCTCTACCGTTTTGATGTTCCTGGGCAGGCCTCTGATTCTCCCGCGGTTTGCGTTCCAACTCGGCCCTCAAGGGGGTGTCAACAGTGCCTCGTTGTTGTCTATTGATTTTGTTGCTGGCTGAGGCTGTGGTGAGGCGGCGGGAATCGCTTCCACAGGGAGGAGCGACTTGATGTGGCTGCCTTGATAGATGGGTTGGCTGGCAGGTCCCGAAACCCTTTCGAAGATAAAGGAGTCGCGTGAGGCGATGACATCGATTCCGAGGTAGCTGTCCTTTTGGAGCCACACAACGTGCGGAGTTCTCACGGTCGTCATGGGGACGGCGAGGCGGGTTACTGGCTGACTTCCCTTTCGGGTGATGAGGACGACCTTTTCGAGAAGGTTATTGGGACCGTCCGGGTGGATGAGGGCTACGACGAAGTACTGGTTTGCTCTGGAGGAGGGCTTTCCAGCGGCGACTCCGGGACATTGGCCGGGATGATCGGTTTTCCAGAGGATGAGCTCAGATTCGGAGAGATCCTGGGGTTGGACGATGCTCCATTTATCCTGCTCGACCACGGATCGGAGAGATTCGGGCATGCCGCTGAGACAGGTCTGGGCGGGCGAGTGGGAGGAGGCTACGAGGAGGGCGTTGATGAGAATCCATTTAGAGATGCTCATGGCATAAAGCTTGGTCCTCGACGGAGGTTTGGGCCATCCCCCCTTTGGGGTAACCAAGAAGGTACGGGTATTGCATGATTGGTCACTGACCTGCTAAGGGCGGCCATTCCTTGCTACCTCCTCGAGGGGTCCGAACCTCTTGTGGTTCGTTTTCGGTGTTGAAGGCAGTCGCAGGGTCGTTTCCACGGCTTAAAATGAGGGAGATGCATCAAACAAGACTTCAGGAGATTTTGAATGGCTACAGAGAGTGTGAAGAAGACGAAGGCACCGGCTAAAGGGAAGAGCGCTGCGAAGGCGCAGACCGGGGAGACGGAGGGCGGGGTGAACGCGGCTCCCACGATTGCAGCGAAGAAGACGACGAAGGTAGCCGCGAAGCCGAAGGTCGTGGCGACAAGTGCGCCTTCCCATGACGAGATTGCTCAACTTGCTGCGAGCTACTGGGCCGAGCGGGGTTGGCAGGATGGATATGCCGAACAGGATTGGCTGCGGGCAGAGCGGGAGTTATTGGGAGCGGCTTCGTAGTCCGGATTTTTTGATGACATGCCCCTCCCCCGGTAAAGAGTCCCAAAGTCTTCGAAACAGGATAGTTAAGGTTGGACTTGGGGTCTGGTTCGGAGGGATGGTGCGGGCTTGATGGCTCTGTTTTAAGGGACGAGATGTCAAGTTCGCCGGCCGAGCGGCCGCGGGCTTAGACAGCTTGCGCCCTTACTGCGGGCTTATGGCCAGCTGCCAGTGCTCCAGGGGTTGATCATTTGCGGGTGGTGAGTTCGCGCCAGCTGAAGTAGCCGCCGGCCCGATTCGGATTTCGACGATCAACTTCCGAATGGCGGTTTCTTCAACCCCACTTTTGTTTATTTCCGCGCCGCCTCTTCGCCGACGAATTATCCTGCGGCTCACCGAGCGGAGGCGCCACCGAGTTCCTGAGGTTCAACACTGTCTCGAGAATGATGTGTTTCGCGGGACTGGTGTCGCCTTCTCTGCGGTCAAGCAATAAGCGGGCTGCCGTGGTACCAAGTTGGTAGCCTGACTGGGAAACAGACGAAAGGGAGGGATTCGTAGTTTCGGCAAGGTCCAGATCATCGAAGCCCATGATGGAGATATCCTCAGGACAACGAAGGCCCGCCTCGCGGACGGCCAATAAGGCTCCCAATGCAATCATGTCGTTGCCCGCGAAGATCGCGGTCGGGCGCGGTATCAGACGCAGCAAGATAAGAGTTTTGGCGTGGCCTCCCTGCTTGTCGAAGGTGGTCTCCTGGACGTACTCCGGAGAGAGATGAAGCTTCGCTTTTCTCATTGCGCGTTTGAAGCCTCCGAGACGCTCCATCGCATTGGTCAGGTGCAGAGGCCCTGTGATCGTTGCCAGCCGGGTATGTCCCAACTGAATCAGATGATGAGTTGCGTTGTAGGCTCCAGCCTCGTTATTGGCGGTCACACTGTCACCAGTCCAGTTCTTTGGAAGCCGGTCGATGCACACGACGCCGGCGCCTGCTCGCCGGTATGATTCCGCCTGCGTCGTAAGGTCGCTGAAATTCGACGGAATGACAATCAGTCCCGCAGGCAGGTAGGTCCGTAGCTCATTCAAGTGCATCAATTCTTTGGAGTGATCGTTGTCCGTGTTGCAGAGGACCAGACGATATCCGTTCGAGAATGCCACATCTTCCGCGCCGCGAACAACCGCAGGAAAGAATGGGTTCGTAATATCGGGAATAATCATCCCGATCATGTTGGTCGTGTCGCGTCGGAGGCCGCGCGCCAGTTGGCTAGGCTGATATCCAGCTGCCTGCACGGCCTCAAGCACGCGCGTGCGCTTCGGCTCCCGAACTTTGGCGGTATTGTTGAGCACATGCGAGACCGTGCCCAGGGAGACGCCTGCCATCCTGGCGATCTCCTGCATGTTGGCCATGGCGGCTTCTCCGTACAGTTTAAAAGTCTACTCGCAAGAAACCGAGATCCAGAAACCCTAGCTTACACCTTGATTTGAAACATTTCAGACATCGCCAAGCCAGCTTGCTAGATTCTTTGGGTCAAATCGCACCTCGTTTTACAGCAAAAACTGGCTATTACGCGACGAGTTTCAAATAAAGGCTTGACAAGAATGTCAGGTCGTAGGTAGTTTGTTGGCTGTAATTTTGAAAGCTTTCAATAAATCTCCAAAGAATTTCGCACTGCCTCCAAAAGAAAGATCGCCGCAGCAAGGAGCTTGCAACAATGAATTTGTCAGGTCATCGGCTTTTACCGTCCTCATCAGTCCTCTGGGCGTTGCTATTCACTTTAGCCTCAGCTTGTCTGGGTAGTTTTGCGATGGCCCAGGCGACGAATGCCCAAATCGGGGGTCGCGTCATGGATCAAACTGGCGCTGTGATTCCGAATGCAACAATAGTTGTCCTAAATGTAGGGACCGGCTTAGAGCGCACGGTTTCTAGCTCATCTTTAGGCGAATACGTAATTCCATCCGTTCCGGTCGGCACGTACAAATTGACAGCTGCGGCGGTGGGGTTCAAAAACTACGCTCAATCCGGGATCGTTCTTGAAAATGGACAAAGCGCTCGGCTGGACGTAACCCTGGAAGTTGGAAATGCGAATGCTACTGTTGAAGTCACGACGTCTGTGGTGCAGGTAGATACGAGCTCGGCGGCTATCCGTACTGAGATCGATAACACCCAGATCAAAGAGCTTCCCCTCAACACCCGCAATACGCTGCAACTGATCACGCTCGTGCCCGGAGTAGGGAACGCCACTCTGCCTCCCGCAGTTATAAACCAGCGCAACGGACCGACATTCAACGTGAACGGAAGCCGCGTTAACGGCAGTCAAGTCTCACTTGACGGCGCTATCTTTGTAACCGGGCTCTATAACCGCCCAGCGAACCTTACGAATCCCGACTCGATTGGCGAATTTTCGCTGCTTACGAATAGCTACGGCGCAGAGTTTGGACACGCGTCAGGAGGAGCATTCGTAGCAGTCAGCAAAGCGGGAACTAACAGGTTCCATGGATCGGCGTGGGAGTTCTTGCGTAACGACGCGCTGAATGCAAGGAACTGGTTCGCCCCGGCTCCGGCGCCAAAACCGATATTGAAACAAAACCAATTCGGCGTCGCTGGCGGCGGACCGATCCTGAAGGACAAGGCCTTCTTCTTCGCCACCTACGAGGGCCTGCGAATTCACCAGGTAACTCTTGAGAATCTCGCTACCATAACGCCGGCTCAACGTAGTGGGGACTTTAGCGCCGTTTCGACGCAACTCCACGACCCGTATAAAACGACCTGCGATTCCAGTGGCAATGGTCCGGGTACTGGTACTAATCCCTGTAATTACTCGACCGCCAATGGATATGCAGGCAAAAATCAAATCCCCAAGAGCGAATGGGACACCATGTCGGTGGCTTTCATGAACGCCTACATACCCGTTCCAACTCTGCAACCCTCCGGGCTGTTCGCGTATACGGACCAAGTGGCAACTCCTACCAGCGGCAACCAATACACGATCCGAGGTGATTACCGCCTAACAACGAACGATCAGATGTATGTCCGCTTCTTCCATATGGTGACCTCGGCTGTAACCGGCCCTCCATATTCCTCCATCATTTCCTCTAAGTTCTACGATAACTTCTCAAACTCCAATTGGGGTACTACCGTCAGGGACACGCATACATTCACGTCCAATCTGATTGGCGACTTCGGATTTTCGGACACGAATCTCTCGACCACCGGCACCGCCGAGGGGACGATCATAACGGGGACGCAAATGGGCGCCAAATATAATACCGGCGGATACAACGTTTCTCCGTTGGTGACAGTATCCGGCGTGACAAGCTTTGGTTCAGGGAATCCGTGGTATGAGAATACGGCTTTGAAACAAGCCGACGGAAAGCTGTCATGGGTTAAGGGCAGGCACCTATGGCAGTTCGGTGCGATGGCCCTTCGTGAAGCCGAGCACATCGAATGGACCAACACTAACTCCGCCGGAAATCCAACCTTCAGCGGCGTGGAGACGGGAAACAACTGGGCCGACTATCTGATTGGGAAGCCTATTAGCTTCGGACAGTACACACCCTATTTCGGTAACGAGCATTCAGTGGAAACGGGATTCTATGCTGAAGATACTTATAAAGTATCGACTCGGCTGACACTGAATCTGGGCCTACGGTGGGATCTCTTCTATCCCTGGGTCGAATTCAACCACAACTCTCCTACCGTTACTTTCGATCCCAGTTTTCATTCCACGCGATTCCCCACCGCGCCTCCGGGCCTCGCGTTTCCTGGAGATCCGGGAATCCCGCCTGGAACCATATTCATGGACAAAGGCGACTTTGCGCCACGGCTTGGATTCGCCTACGATGTCTTCGGCGATGGAAAGACATCGGTTCGCGGCGGTTATGGCATCTTCTATAACGCGCCCGGGGCCATCACCATGGCCAATGAAATTGAGGCGCCGCCCTTCGAGACGCAACTGGTGTTTACCCCAAATACTTTCACTGATCCCTACGGAGGGACTGGGTACACGAATCCATTCCCATACCCTTACCTCAACCCCGGAGCGAATCCGCTATGGCCGTTTCCGGCGCAGTTTTACTCGCCGGATCCGCATATCAAGAATGCGTACACGCAACAATACAATTTCAACGTGCAGCATGAGTTCCCGAAAGACTACATGGTCCAGGCCGGCTATGTAGGAAGTCACGGAGACCGGTTGTGGGATGGGAACCAGGCGAATGCCGCTCCGTACTCTGCGGGCGGGACTGCCGGGAATGCACAGTCGCGCCGTCCTTTCCTGCCCCAGTATTACGCCGGCATCACGAGAATAGAAAATATTGGATTCTCCAATTACAACTCCTTGCAGATCACCGCACGGAAGCGCTTTTCCGCGGGTTACACCATGCAATTTGCGTACACGTTCGCGAAGTCGCTCGATGCGGGCTCCTATGCCGATGCGGATGGTGGAACCGAACAAAATCCCGCCAATCCTATTGCGGGCGAATATGCCAGGTCTGACTTCAACCAGAAGCATTTGTTGCGCGTCAATGGGGTTTGGAATCTTCCGCAGTTTGAGAAGCTGAGTTTTGCAAAATATGCCGTAGGTGGATGGATGGTTTCAGGAATTGTGAGTTACAGCAGCGGTACTCCCTTCTCGGTGACGACCGGATCCGCAGCGCCGTGGCTCGGAGCGGGCCGGGATATTGGAAGCCTGCGCCTGAATCTGACGGGCACGAATCCCTGTGCAGGCTGCGGTAGCCGGGACTCGTGGGCTAGAACGGGATATTTCAACACCACAGCCTACGGCTCGCCACTCCTTGCGCCTGCCGTCTACGGAACCTTCGGTAACAGCGGTCGCAACAGCCTTGTTGGACCCTCTTATTTTGATACCGACATGAGCCTCGCAAAGAACTTTCCGTTTTTGCCCCGCGAAAGCTCAAAGATTCAGTTTCGCGCAGATTTATTCAACCTCTTCAACAACGTAAACTTCAACAACCCAACAACCTCAAGCTCGTCGTCCGTCTTTGGGAAAATCACTTCTGCCCAAAACGCCAGACAGATTCAGCTTGCATTACGGCTCGAGTTCTAACACGAATGGACCTCCCATCAAGGCAGCCAGGGAGGTTCGTCCAAGCCTGGCTGCCACAACAAGTGAATGCCGTGACAACGACCCCACTTAGACTGCAGCGTTTCCTTTTGAATGACTGTTCACAAATTCATTTGTATTGCGCATCAGTTTCTAGCGTCCGCTCGGGCCAAATTTTTGGTTTGACTACTAACTATCGAGGCAAAGGAAGCAATGAATGTATCAGCCTGAGACGTATGGCCTAGCACTCCTGTTCATGATCCTCAGCATGCTGTGCTGGGGATCATGGGCAAATTCGATGAAACTGTGTCCTGGGTATAGGTTTCAACTGTTTTATTGGGACTACGTTATAGGACTGATCGCTGGAGCGATACTCTGGGGTCTAACTCTTGGAAGTCTGGGAACTGCGGGGCGATCTTTTATTGCAGACATCGCCCACTCCGGCGTGTATCCGATTCTCCTTGCCATGGTGGGCGGCGCCATCTTCAACGTTGCCAACCTGCTGCTGGTCGCGGCGATTGACATTGCGGGACTGGCGGTGGCGTTTCCTATCGGGATCGGGCTGGCGCTGGTTGTTGGCGCTATCAGTAGTTACATTATCTCGCCTAAAGGAAATCCTCTGCTTCTGTTCGGTGGGATTGCGCTGGTGGTGGTGGCTATCGTGCTTGATGCTATCGCCTACAGGCTGCGCGAAACAGAACACGCAGCGATGAGTCGTCGCGGCATCGTCATCAGTTTGATTGCGGGACTTCTGATGGGTACGTTCTATCCCTTCGTCTCGAAGGCAATGACGGGAGAGGGTGCGCCCGGACCATATGCCGCGCTATTGTTCTTCACTATTGGCGTGGCGATTTGCGCGGTTCCGGTGAACTACCTCTTCATGCGCTTTCCGCTGGATGGCCGTGAACCGGTCTCGATGCAGGGCTATTGGCAGGCCAGCGGCACGTGGCACTTCTGGGGCGCGGTGGGCGGAGCGGTCTGGTGTACCGGAGCGATGGCCAACTTCGTGGCTTCGCAGGCCCACATTGTAGGACCCGCCGTCTCGTATTCCATCGGGCAGGGCGCCACTATGATTTCCGCTTGCTGGGGCGTGTTCGTTTGGCACGAATTCAACGCAGCTCCACCAGGTTCGAAAAAAAGCCTGGTGTGGATGTTCATCTTCTTTCTTTGTGGCTTGACGGCGGTCGCTTGTGCCCCGTTATTTTCATAGCAATCCTTTCGCGATTTGGGGAGAGATACATTGTCTGCGCAAAAACCAATCATCATCGTCGGCAGCATTAATACCGACCTGGTGGCGGTCACTAAAAGAATTCCGGCCGTAGGCGAGACCGTCATCGGATCCGACTTTCAGATTCATCCCGGCGGAAAGGGTGCAAATCAGGCCGTCGCTGTGGCCCGGCTCGGCTATCCTGTGCGACTCATTGGGCGCGTGGGGAACGATACGTTCGGCGCTGAGCTCCGAACTCACCTGGAGAACGCAGGTGTTGAGACAACCGGCGTTTCCACGAGCGATGGCGCTTCCGGCGTTGCCGTGATCGTAGTCGCAGGGAACGGAGACAATAGCATCGTTTTAGCGCCGGGGGCCAATTCTAAAGTCACTCCGGAAGATATCGATGCAAACCTCTCAATCCTGAGGGGCTCCGGCATGGTTCTGGCTCAGCTTGAGATACCACTGGAGACCGTCGAGTACCTGGCCCGTGTCTGCGCACGTGAGAATGTGCCCCTGATTCTCGACCCGGCGCCCGCGATGGAACTATCGCCGGGCATCTTCAAAGACATCGCATGGTTCACTCCGAACCAGACTGAAGCGGCTTTCTATCTCGGGAACAAGCCCCCTGAATCAAATTCGCAAGCGCCAGCTGAAATGGCCAAAATCTTCTTCTCCAATGGCTGCCGAGGGGTTGTCCTGAAGATGGGTGCCCACGGAACCTATCTGGCGTCGCAGGCTGGCATTGGCAGGCTGGTTCCCGCGTTCTCGGTTGACGCGATCGATACAACGGCTGCCGGCGATGCGTTCAATGCGGGCTTTGCCACCGCGCTTATGCTGGGCGAGTCTCCTCTGGACAGCGCTGTTTTTGCTGCCGCGGTCGCCGCCATTTCGGTGACTCGCAAGGGCGCGCAGCCTTCCATGCCCACCATGGTCGAGGTAAAGGATTTCATGAAGCAGCAGCGAGGCGGAATGCTGGGACAGTTTGAAATGCAAACCGGTAGTTTGCTTGCCGACTTGCCCGGATAGCCCTCGCGTCTTTCGCCCTAGTCCCTACATAACCAGCTGCCCGAAAGGAACTATGAAGAAAACTGAATTCCGAATGATGCTGTGCACCGCGAGCCTCTTACTTCTCACGGCGATCTTCACCGCGCCCGCCTCCGCGCAACTGGACGCGCCGCCTGCGCGTATCGGAGGACCAGGACCACAAATCCCTTCGCCGCCATGCTTAACGTTGCGCGGCATATGGCTGGGCGGATCGGCCTCCTGCACACCGTCCACTCATCGCGATTGGCTCGCCGAAATTTCGCACTGGCGTACGGAGCGCCGCATTTATATCGGGTACGATCCCTCCCGCTACGAGTTGCCTCAGCTTCAATGGGCTCAACACAGCTTTATCCAGCCGCAGATGATGGTGCACGACCGCTATTTCTACGATCCTGTCGCGGGCAAATACACAGTCGACCGCTATCTCGATGACCTCGAGAAGCGTTACGGCGGCATTGATGCCGTACTCGTCTGGGCGGTTTATCCCAACGCAGGCATCGACGATCGAAACCAGCATGATATGGCGCGTTCCATGCCCGGCGGTGTGGAGGGATTGAAGCAGATGGTGGCGGATTTTCATCGCCGCGGCGTGAAAGTTCTGTTCCCTATGATGATGTGGGATCAGGGAACGAGAGATCCGGAAACAGACTGGCCTACGGCCATCGCGGAATTCATGAAGCAGATAGATGCCGACGGCATCAACGGTGACACGCAGGATGGTGTGCCGCTGGCGTTCTCTCTTGCGGCTGAGAAGGTCGGCCATCCGCTCGCGTTTGAGCCGGAGAACGGTCCCGCCGATGAGGGTCTTGCCTGGAATGTGCTCACCTGGGGCCAGTATCAATATACGTTCGTTCCTACGGTAGACAAATATCGCTGGCTTGAACCGCGTCACCAGGTGAATATCCAGGGCCGATGGGATCGCGACAAGACGAACGCTCTGCAATATGCCTTCTTCAACGGCGAAGGCTGGGAAAGCTGGGAAAACGTCTGGGGTATTTGGAACGGAGTCACTCCACGCGACGGAGAGGCAACGCGTCGTGTGGCAACTATCGAGCGCGCGGTGTCTCCTTTTTTCGCGAGTCAGGGCTGGGAACCGCTCTACCCGATGCTGAGATACGGTGTCTTTTCAAGCCGCTGGCCACTGGCGGACCGGACACTCTGGACCATTGTGAACCGCAATGAATACAACGTCGAGGGAAGTCAGATGACGGCGCCCTACAAGCAGGGCATGCGTTACTTCGATCTCTATCACGGCGTGGAACTCATACCGGAAATAAAGGGCGATCAGGCCGTGCTCTCGTTTCCAACAGAAAGTCACGGCTACGGTGCGATCTTCGCTACTTCCGGCGAACTGGATCCAAAGTTGAGGGAACTTATGGAGAAGATGAAGGCAATGACAGCTAAACCTTTGTCGTCTTTCTCTCATGAGTGGCACGCCCTGCCGCAGCAACTGATCGAGATCCCGCCCTCACCACGCGCCGCATCCGCGCCTGAAGGAATGATTCGCATCGATGGCGGCGATTACCTGTTCCGCGTGCAGGGGATGGAAATCGAGGGGTCCAACGATGTCGGGGTCGATGTTCAGTATCCATGGGAAGACAGCCCACGCCGATTTCACGAACACCCGATGCAGATGCAGCCCATTTACATGGATAAGTACCCCGTGACCAATGCTGAGTTCAAGAAGTTTCTCGACGCCACGCACTATCAACCGAAGGACAGTCTCAACTTCCTGAAGGATTGGAAAGGTAGTTCCTATCCCGACGGATGGGCGAACAAGCCGGTAACCTGGGTATCGATCGAAGATGCCCGTGAGTATGCGAAATGGGCCGGGAAACGGCTTCCCCACGAGTGGGAGTGGCAGTACGCCGCGCAGGGCAACGATGGGCGCAGCTTTCCCTGGGGAAACTGCGATTGGCTCCCCACCTCACGGGGCGCCGGTCCGGCCAGTTGCGCTTCGGATAAGAATGCTCCAGCGCCTATTCCGGATAAGGGGCGCACGATGCTTCCCCCCAGCGACGTGGATGCGCATCCCCATGGTGCCAGTCCGTTCGGTGTAATGGATATGGTCGGAAATGTATGGCAGTGGACGGACGAGTACGTCGACGATCACACTCGTGCTGCTATTGTCCGGGGAGGGAATCACTATCAGCCGCAAGGCTCAATCTGGTACTTCCCTGAAGCCTATAAAAACGAGCAGCATGGGAAGCTCCTCCTGATGGCTCCCAGCTACGACCGTTCGGGAACGCTGGGATTCCGCTGTGTCAAGGATGCACAATAGCTCCGGTATGCCCCTCCCCCCTGGGGGTGGTGTTAAGTTGCTTGTTTGCAGTGGGTTGGCAAAATGTGGTGTTGTAAATTCGTGCAAACATTGGGGTTAGAGGTAAATTCGTCTTTCTAAAGGAGAAAGCCCCGGAGATGGTTTCCGGGGCTTTTCGATTTCTGACTATATATTCAGTATATCAAGCTGAGTATAACTAAAATGCCACTTGTATCAGCTTTGTTTTGTGGCAGTTGAGTGGTTTTTGGGCTTGACAAGTGATTTTTGGGCTGTTTTTGAGGAAGAATTTTGTAAGTTATTGATAAAGTGTAGGTTGTAGAGGGGATTTTGCTCCTTGGGAGGGCCCGGGGCTGAAGCCCCTTGTTGGCATTCGGTTTTCGCAGGGCTGAAGCCCTGCGCTTCCACCGTGTCGAGCTTCGCTCGAAGACATGCGATAAGGGCATGAATGGAACACCCGCGGTAAGGATGAGATTTTATTTATGGGCGACCCGCCTGCTCACTCGTGCCAACCCGCGTGAAGTCACTCTGATGGTAGTTGGTCTTTGATCGTTTGTGCTACATCGTCGATTGAGATGTGTTGGCTCAGTTGCTCGATTTCTTTATCGGTTTCGACCTGTTGAAGGCCGACTTTTCCGGCGATCTGCCGGTCCACGCCGAGGACTGTTGTGATTTCTTTCTCTGTGAGGAGGAGGACCTGGAGCATGAGGTGGTCGCGTTCGTCGGCGCGGCGGCTCATGCGGGATTGACGCATCAGGATGATGCTCGCCAGCAGGATTGCTTCGAGGGCCACGATAGTGCCGAGGAGAGAAAAGGGTGGTGGGTCGAAGTGGTGCGGGAGGGTGGAAGAGGCAGTGTTGAATAGCATCCATCCAGCGAAGATTGCGAGATGGATGCAGACGAAAGGGAGGCTTCCTGCGAAGCCGGCGAAGGAGTCGCCCAGGCGTTCGGCTGCGGTGCGGTTGGTCAGGAAGTCCTGTTCGTGTTTTGCAATCAGGTCTACGTGTTCCTGGATGTGGCTCTGAGACATGCTTCTTTAAGATGCAAGAAAGCAGCCCGCGTGAATGCCCCAATCATGTGAACAGCAGCGCGAATGCCCACCGAAGTGGGCATTCGATTTTTGCGGGCTAGACCCGCCGCCCCAAGGGGCGTCTTCCGATTCAGGTCAGAAAGTAAGCAGGCGGTCGAAGAAGGACCGATAGCGTCTTAGTGCCTGTCGCAGATCTTCCGTTGAAACGTTGTCGCCACTGTCCCATTGCTTTTCCAGTTGCGCGCGTTCGGTGGAGAATTGCTCGGCGATGCGTTTCACTACGTTCGCCACCAGACTATCGGCCTGTTCTACTGCATGTCTGGGCTCATCGACGAATGAGGTCTGGACCTGATTCCAGCGGGCGCGAAAGTTGTGCAGTTCATCGTCAGGAAATAACTGGCCGGCCGGTGCTTCCGCTGTTTTTGCGGGGACAGGGATAGCCTGCCCGGGCAGAAGACTGTATTCGTCCACTATGGGTGTTGGAATCAACCTGATTGGTTCAGGATGCGCAATATCGGCGGTTGTGAGAGTTTCGTCGTTAAGAAGCTGTTCGCTCATGGGGTGACTCCTATTGCTTCGAGTTTCGGTGAGTCGAGCAGTTCGTCGAAGAGCGAGCGGAAGTAGACCATGGCTTGCCGGAGTCCTTCGGTGGTCGATTGGCCATTGGTGTGGCCTACGACGATGGTCCGTGCCGAGCGATAGTTTTGTACGACTCCGGGGTAGGTCACGGAGACGTCGGCGGCTCTCTGCTCAAAGTCACCCATGGGGTAGCCTCGCGCAGTCATGACCCTGGTCACTAACTTGTCTGCCTCTGCGACGGCCGTGGAGGGGTCATCGACGAAGCGTCTTTGTACGCCGGCCCATTCGTCAGCGTATCTCTCCCGATCGCCTGCGGGAAGAGGATGAATGTCGAATTTCTCGACTCGCTTCTCTCTTTCAGACAGAACGGTTTCTGCTTTGCTGGTGTTTCTGTGTTGCTGGACGACCCGGTCGTATTCGGGGCCGAAACGTTGTTTTAGTTTGTCGCTTTTACGGCTGCGCAGGATGAGCAGCGCTGCAACGGCGAACAGGACGAG
>Ga0206849_1045_pt1 | contig 21705 bp, 21 predicted proteins | sample Alteio_BWOrgCont_15_FD_152892 | JGI IMG/M metagenome (GOLD analysis project Ga0206849, IMG submission 152892) | Enriched cells from forest soil in Barre Woods Harvard Forest LTER site, Petersham, Massachusetts, United States -... | ecosystem: Environmental > Terrestrial > Soil > Temperate forest >...
AGGCCGGCATTCGCGGTGAAGACCATATCAGGTGAACCTGGCTGCGGATCGATGAGCAACACTTCGGCAACCTGGCTCACTGCTTCGTAGAGATGCTTCCATTGTTCGATCGCGCGCACACGCGAGGAGGCGTGAACGTTGCCTGCCATCCACGGATTGATGACGTAGTTGACGTCGTAGAGCGTGGGCGGGCACATCAGAAGCGCAGCCGTCGCCGGATCGCGGTGTAAATTCGTCAGTGGAACAGGGCTGGTGAAGTCAATCTGACTGGTGCTCATTGGGAGTCTCCAGCCCCTAGAGTGACAGACCTTGTGATGATCGTCTATACGAATGATTATGCGAGACTTAGAGCATAATTATGCACCAGACACGAGGCAATCGTATGACCCTCTTCGCACTTGAAAGCACTGGCGTTTCTAAAGATTTCCTCGAAGCGCCTGCTCGCGCTCAATCGCTTCGAACAGCGCCTTGAAGTTGCCTTTGCCGAAGCTGCGGCTGCCTTTGCGCTGGATGATCTCGTAAAAGACAGTGGGGCGATCTTCCACGGGTCGCGTGAAGATCTGCAGCATGTAGCCCTCGTCGTCGCGGTCGACGAGGATGCCGAGTTGTTCGAGATGATGAATGGGCTCGTCGATCTTGCCGATGCGGCTCTCCAGTTCCGTGTAGTAGGTGTGAGGGACTGTCAGAAATTCGATGCCCTGCTCCTTCATCTTCGCGACGGTCGAGAGAATGTCGTTGGTGGCGAGCGCGATGTGTTGAACGCCAGGGCCATCGTAAAAATCGAGATACTCCTCAATCTGCGATTTACGCCGCCCCTCTGCCGGTTCGTTGATGGGAAACTTCACATAGCCGTTGCCATTCGCCATGACCTTCGACATCAGCGCGGAGTATTCGGTGGAGATGTCGTTGTCGTCGAAGTGCTGGTAGAGGCCAAAGCCCATCACGTCGCGGTAGAAATCGACCCACTGATTCATCGAGTTCCAACCGACGTTGCCGACCATGTGGTCGATGTGTAGCAAGCCGACCGGACGGACCACCTGATCCTCAGCGATGGTTTTATAGCCCGGGAAAAACGTGCCGTGATAATCCGTGCGTTCGACGAAGGTGTGGACTGTGTCGCCGTATGCTGCGATGCTCGCCGTCACCACACGTCCATCGGCGTCAGAGAACTCCTTCGGCTCCTGCACGCTGCGCGCACCGCGTTTGGTCGTCTCTTCCCATGACTTGCGGGCGTCGTCGACCCAGAGAGCGATCGCTTTGACTCCGTCGCCATGCTTATCCACATGGCGGGCGATCTCGGAGTCCGAACGTAACGCGGTCGTGAGAACAAATCGAACCTTGCCCTGCTGGAGTACGTAACTGGCACGATCGCGCTGACCAGTCTCAGGGCCAGCGTAGGCGACAAGCGACATGCCAAAAGCTGCGCGATAAAAGTAAGCTGCCTGGCGAGCGTTTCCGACGTAGTACTCGACGTGATCTGTGCCTTTGAGTGGAAGGAAGTCTTCGCGGGTCGTGTTCTGGGTGAGCGTGGGGGCGTGTGTTGCCATGGGGAGTCTCCGTGTTGATGCAGCAATGAGGATAGTTCAGTGGGGCGTGGATTGGCTAGGTTGCGTCCTTTCCTAAGAGCGCTTCAAGCGAGCAGGCAGAATGATCCCACGGCACTCGCCAAGACCAATGCGAGGATAACCCGGAGCTTCGCAAAACCCGCGCAGAATAATCTCATCTCCATCCGCGAGGAAAGTGCGCAATTCTCCCGTGGGCAGCATGATGGGCTTGGCTCCGTTGCGAGTGAGTTCGAGCAGACAACCGCCCGACGACTCCGGCGGGCTCGAGATGGTGCCGGTCGCGAGCAGATCGCCGGTCTGCAGATTGCATCCGTTGCTGGTGTGATGAGCGATGAGTTGCGCGGGCGTCCAGTAGAGGTCGCGCGGGTTCGACTGGCTCAGCTGGAATGGTGCAAGCTTGTTGGCACGCATCGTCTCCGTCGCCAGATAGACGTCAAGCCGTATGTCCAAAGCTCCACGCTCCTGATCCGCTGCGGAGTGCAGATAAGGCAGTGGTTTGGGATCGTCATGAGGGTGTGGCGAGGCGGCCACGCGAAATGGCTCCAGCGCCGCAATGGGAGTAACCCAAGGGGAGATTGTCGTGGCGAAGTTCTTCGAGAGAAATGGCCCCAGTGGCTGGTACTCCCACGATTGAATATCGCGCGCAGACCAGTCATTCAGCAGGCTCACGCCGAAGAGGTGACGGTCCGCGTCCACGATCGGGATGGGTGTACCAAGAAAGTTCGGTTGTCCGATATACAGTCCAAGTTCGAGCTCATAGTCGAGTGATTTTGTCGGGCCAAACTCGGGCTCTGTGCCAGCCGGCTCAGGTCGCGACTGCCCCGTTGGACGGATGACCGGCATCTCGCTGGGAATGATCGACGAAGCCCGACCGTGGTAGCCGATCGGGAGATGTTTGTAGTTGGGAAGCAATGGCTGGTCAGGCCGAAAGAGTTGCCCCACTCGCGTCGCGTGGTCGATTGAGGCGTAGAAGTCTGTGTAGTTAGGAATATGAACCGGCTTCACCAGCGTCGCGCCGGCAATCGAGTGAAGCGCCGCCTCGGCCGATTGCCTGTCGCTCGCTTTTGCCTCAGAGCTGAGCAGCGTCATAAGAGTCTCACGAAGAAGCGTCCACGAGCGATGCCCCTGCGACATCAGCAAATTAAGCGTTGGAGCCTTGCACGCCTCAATCAGCGACGAAGGAAGAACTCCCGCTTCTGCGCACGCATACAGATCGAGCAGATGCGTGCCGATTGCGACGCAAAGATGCTGCTGGCCTTCCAGCTCGACCGCCCCAAAAGGAAGGTGGGTCAGCGGAAAGTCAACGTCCGGCTTGTTCGCCTCGGGAAGCCAGCTCGAGTGCGATGGGGAGGTTCGCTTGGCCATGGGGCATGATAGCTAAAACCTTGCGGGCCGGAAAAGTTTATGGATGGTCCGCAAGAAACTTGTTGATCTCGGCGTACTCGGCTTCAGTAAGGCGGAACGTTGCCGCAGGGAAGACCCCTTCGACCTGTTTCGCATTTCTGCCACCAACAATTGCCGCCGTGATGGCCGGGTTATGCAGCGTCCATGCGATAGCGACCACACCGGCGCTGACCTTGTGCCGCGCGCCGATGGTCTTCAGGAACTCCGCGACCGCGAGGTTTCGCGAGAGCAACGGCTCCTGGTAGTTCTTCGCATTGCGTCGGAAGTCATCTTTCGGAAAATTGGCGACACGCTCTTTCGTCATCGCTCCCGTCAGCAGGCCGGAGTGCATGGGGGCATAGTTGATCACGCCGATATTGTGCTTCAGGCAGAAGGGCAGATTCTCCGCCTCATAGGTGCGATTGAGCATCGAATATGGCGGCTGTTGGGAAGTGATCGGAGCGATCTTCATCACGCGCTCCATCTGCGCCACCGAGAAATTCGAAACACCGATCCAGCGGACCTTGCCTTCACGCTGCAGATCGGCCATCGTCGACCATCCTTCTTCGATATCTTCGCCCGGCTTGGGCCAGTGAACCTGGTAGAGGTCGATAGCGTCGATCTTCAGCCGGCGAAGGCTGTCCTCGCACTCACGTCGAATCTGTTTTTGCGAGTTCGTGATCTCGCCCTTGTCGTCCCAGACCATCGAGCTCTTGGTGAACACGTAGGGCTTGTGCGACGTGGTCTTCAAAGCACGCGCGACCACCTCTTCCGAATGGCCGAGACCATAAACAGCGGCCGTGTCAATCCAATTCACACCCAGGTCGAGAGCCTTGTGAATCGCAGCGATCGAGTCGTTATCATCCTGCGGGCCCCACGAAAAGGCCCAGTCGCCCCCGCCAATGGCCCATGCGCCAAAACCGATAGGAGTGAGGTGAAGATCAGAGTTGCCGAGTTGTTTCTTTTCCATACATCTGTTCGATGCCGTGGCCAAGGCGCAGGCTTCATCCACCGCTGAAAATCAGCCTGGAAAATCTGCCATCACATGCAAGCGAGTTTCAGGCTTCGATCAAGAACTCGCCGTCGCGCATGATCTGTTCTTCGTGGCCATCGGCATCGCCAAGCCAGATGCTGAACTCCAGACCAACGACGTCGATGTGTGTCGAAGACTTCCACGGCGCTCCCGTATGCGCTCCATACGGATCTCCGAACGCAATGTGGATGCCCGGGAATTTTTCATCCTGCAGAATATTGCCGATCACGCGGTCGACGCCAATATTGGTGCCGATCGCAAACTCACCCACGCGGTCGGAGTTCGCATCGGTGTGCGTGTAGTCCCAGAACTCTTTCTCAAGAGCTTTGTTCTCACTCGAGACGCGCGTGATCCGATTGGCCTCAATGTTGATCGTCAGCGGATGCTCTCGCAGGATGCCATAACGTGCACAGAGAAAATCGCCTACAACCCCATCGACAACGAAGACACCATTGACCTCGCCCGGCGCCGTGAAGCACTCGCCCCCAGGCAGGTTGCCCCACTTCTCCGTGCTGATGATGCCCGAGGTCTTGAACCAGCGATACTCAGAATTGAGTTGCGCATGAATGTCCGTTCCCGCAGGTGTCGTGGCGCGAACATAAGTCGCCGCACGGACCTTATCGAGCACTGCCTGTGACAGCCGGTCGATGGCAAGAAAATCCGCGCGCATTCCCTGCGTCATAATCTCGGGCGTGATATTGACCATGTGCGCATGCCGCATGTGCCGCCGATTCACAACATCCGTCATCTGCATTCGGCTCTGCAGTTCGTTGGGCTGGACCTCGACGGCAAAGATGCTGACCTCGGAGGTCTCCATGTCGGCGAGAACCGCCTTCGGCATCTCCACCAGCGGACGCACGGCAAGTGATTCGAGAACGAAGGCGTTCCACTTGCAACCAACTCTATCGAGTTCCACGGCGATCGAGGCCGCAATCGTCAGGCAACGCTCGTCCGTAATCAGTGTGATCCTTTCTTCAGGCTGGATGCGCAGGCAGGTGGTTACGGCATTTCGCGCGCCGGCGGTAAATTCGACAGGAAACTTTTTGGCGCGAAGAGTCTCATTTTGTGGCGTCTGGCTAAATTTGGCCGGAGGGTTCAGTACGGGTGTTTCGGTCAGCGAGTTCATGGGATTTCCTATTGCGGTTGTGACGCCACGGTTAACATGGCATAAGGATACCGTGTATTTTCACAGAGTGACATCCCCCGTTTGGATTCCTGCGATGCACCGAACTGGTCTCGAGGAGACCGCTCGTGCGTCTAACGCTGTGAACTGAAGATGTTAGCCTGAATCGGACTTGAATTAGAGGCGTTATGAATAAGGTGCTTTCGGCATGCACAATTCTCTTGACACTGGTTGTAGGAGCGCGTGCCCAGGAGCAGCCGCCCGCATCGCCGGACGCGCCGCAGGAGACTACCCTGACGGCGCGCACAACACTCGTCCTCGTCCCGACGCTCGTGACAACCAAATCCGGCGCTCCGGTCTACACCCTCACGGCAGACGACTTCATCGTCACCGACAACGGCGTCCCGCAGAAGATCACACTGGAGGAGAACCTCGACGGCGAACCCCTGGCGCTGGTTGTCGTCGTGCAGATAGGCGGCCCCGCGGCGCAGCAAATGGAGAAGTACCGAGCACTCGGAACCATGGTCGAGGCAATGATCGGCGGCGTTCAGCATAAGGTCGCCGTGGTCGACTTCGACAGCGAGCCGGAGTTGCGCCTCGGATTCACCGAGAACCTCGACAAGGTCGCGGACGTCCTTGCGAGCCTCGAACCGGGAGATGGCGGCGGAGCGATCTTCGATGGCATCGGCTTCGCGATGAAGATTCTGAGCAAACAACCTTCGACCTGCCGCCGCGTCATCCTGCTCATCAGCGAGACGGTCGATCATGGAAGCAAACTCAGCGCAAGCGATGCGCTTAAGACCATCAGCGACACCAATACCGCAATCTATAGCGTTGCCTTTTCCAGTACCAGGAGTGAGATAAAGCGCGACTCAGCTGCGAATTTGCCTCATTCGTCGCCCGATCCGGGCCCACCTGGCGGCTGCATGGCAAAGGACCCGGACCAGGCTGAGGATCCGACCCAAACGAAGGCCAAACAGGCGCTCGACTGCGCCGGAGTGTTGCTGCCACCGGTGCTTCTGGTGAAAGCCGCTGTGGCAACCGTGATGAACGGATTCAAAAAGAACGTTCCCGAAACTGTTTCACGAGTCAGCGGCGGCGAGTACTTCAAGTTCTCGAGCGAGAAGGGGCTCGAACAAGACCTGGCGCGGATGTCGAACCACGTCGATAACCGCTACATCTTGAGCTTTCATCCGCAAACGCCGCAGCCGGGCTTTCACGCGATCGGCGTAACCATGAAGGACTACGATCACCTTAGAGTCTCGGCGAGAGACGGATACTGGTTCAACGAGGATTCGAAATAACGCGGCACCGTTTTTGAGAGAGTCGGTCGATATCTCGGTGGGATTTCAAAGACCCACTCTGGTCTCGGCAGCCATATAGTCGACGACCGCCTTCAAATCCCCCGTCTCACGGAAGACCTTCAACTGACGATCGGCACCTGAACCCTGCAGCAGCATCGTGTGGATGTAACCAATCTCATCGCGGCTGCCAAGATCGTCGAGGACGTCGTCGATAAACGCGAGATACTCGATGATCAGCTCGCGCAGCGGGACCTCTTTCTGTTTGCCGAAGTCGATCAGCTTCCCATCGAGGCCATAGCGAACAGCGCGGAACTTGTTCTCCATCAAAAGCGCCCGCGAATACTGCCGATAGTCAATATTCCGCGCGTGGAGCTGCCAGAGCTTCGCAGCCGTCGCCTGGATCAGCGCAGCAATCGCAATCGTCTCCTGAGCACGCAAGGGAATGTCGCAGATCCGAACCTCAACCGTATCGAAGAACGGATGCGGCCGAACATCCCACCAGATCTTCTTCGCATTATCGATGCAGTTCGTCTTGATCAGCAAAGCAACATAGTTCTCAAACTCCGAGTAGCTGGCAAAGCTGTCCGGCAGATTCGTGCGGGGAAAGTTTTCAAATATCTTCGCCCGATAGCTCTTATAGCCCGTGTCCATGCCCAGCCAGAACGGCGAGTTGGTAGAAAGCGCCAGAATATGCGGCAGAAAATATCGCAGCGAATTCATGATCCGAATCGCCGCCTCACGATCTTCAATCCCTACGTGCACATGCAATCCGAAGATCAAATTAGCGCGCGCGACCAACTGAAGATCCTGAACAACCTGCGCATAGCGCGGATCGGGATAGATCTCCTGCACGCGCCAATCCGCAAAGGGATGCGTCGCACCGGCTATGAGCACAAGGCCGTGCTCTTCGGCGAGCGAGATCATGTTGCGGCGCAGATCGAACAGATCCTCTTGCGCCACCTGAATCGTCTTGCAGATTCGCGTGCCGACCTCGATGACCGACTGGTGCATCTCCGCCTTCACCCGCTCTTCCAGTCGAAGCTTGCCCTTGGCAAGCATCTCGGTCGCAATGTGCGAACGCAGATCACGCGTGTCAGGATCGACTGTCTGGTACTCCTCTTCAATGCCTAGCGTGAAGGTTGGGCGCATAGATTGGGCCTCGTTAATGAATAACAAACCTACCACGGATTAACGGACATCGGGATTTTTTGCGCACTTGTCCCAAGCAGGTACATGCCTGATGCCTATTTACCCGGCCGTCTTCTTCGCAGGAGCCTTCACGGCTTTTTTGGCGGCTGCCTTCCTGGCCGTTGGCTTACCGTCCGAACCGAGAAACGCAGCCCATCGAAATTCCGGCTTGAGCGGATTCTGAGCCTTACTAACGGCGAGCTTCGCGACCTTGTCCACGATCCACTCAAAATTTTCTTTGCCCACCGAATGTAGATCCGCATCCGGAGCAGGATTCATGAAGTCAATGGCATAAGGAATCCCATCCTCACAGGCAAACTCCACGGTGTTCAGGTCGTATCCCAATGCCTTGCACAGCGTCAGTGCATCACTTTCCACACGTTTCAGCAGCTTCTTGTCGTACTCCGGCGGATCCATCACGTAGCGGTGCTCATGTGGACGGCGGGGATCGTACGGCATAACGTGCACATCCGTCTGACCGACCACGTAGCAGCGGAAGTACTCCTTGAAATTCACCGCGGCCTGCAGGGTCATCGCGAGATCGCGCGTCTGGTCATACGCATGGAAGAACTCGTCACGGCTGTGGATGTGGTAGACATCGCGCCATCCGCCGCCATCGTGCGGCTTCAGGAAGGCAGGAAATCCCACGTACTCGAAGATCCCCTCCCAGTCCAGCGGAAACTGCAGATTGCGCAGCGAGCGCTCCGTGATCTGAGCCGGAAACTGCTTGTGCGGCAAAAGCACGGTTCGCGGAACCGCGACTCCAAGCTTCGTAGCCAAGGAATAGTTGAAAAACTTGTCATCCGCCGACCACCAGAAAGGATTGTTGATGATCTGCGTCCCCGTCAGCGCTGCATTCTTCAGAAAAGCCCGGTAGAACGGCATATCGTGCGAGATCCGGTCGACGATGACGGCATATCCAGAAGGGTCGGCCATGCGCACGCCGCCCACATGAACGAACTCCGCGCGGATATCGTCGATTTCCATCCCATTAATCCGGTCGACCAGGGCGCTGGGAAACGTATTTTCCATTCCAAAAAGAACACCAATCTTCTTCACGTAATCCTCCGTTGGTTACCAATTTGCGATTGCGAACGCCCGAGAGGGACCCGAATAATCCACCATAAGATCAGAGATAAGTTTGCAGCATCCGCTGCCACCACGGCCAGTCATGGCCGGTATCGTCGCCCCACACATCGAGACGGCACGGAATGTGTTTTTCTCGGAAGACCTGAGCCATGCGTTCGTTGTCGTTCCAGCACTGGTCGTGGACGCCGGTCGCGAGCACGTACTTGTTGCGCCGATACAGTTCCAGATACCACGGGTCATTCATATTCGCCAGAAAATGCATGGGAATGTTGAAGTAGCAATCGTCGTCGTAGTAGCCCGAAAGAAAGCTCGACGTGTCGAACGCCCCGCCCATCGACAGCATCGCAGTAAAAGCGTCGGGGTGCCGCAGGGAGACATTCATGGCATGGTAGCCGCCAAAACTGCATCCGGCAGCAACCAGCTGTGAAGACTTATTCTGGCGGCGCACAAGCGGAACCACCTCGCTCATCACATAATCCTCATATTGCATGTGCCTCGCGATGCGCCATCGCGGAGGCACAGCCCGGTTGTACCAGCTCTCCGAGTCCACCGAATCGACACAAAAGAGTTGCAGACGACCATGGTCAAGCTTGTCGCCGACAGCATTGACCATGCCGCGATCTTCAAACTCAAAGAACCGACCGCACGAAGTAGGAAACACGATCACCGGCAGGCCATCATGCCCAAAGACCAGCAGCTCCATCTCGCGCCCCAAGGCTGGCGAGAACCATTTGTGGTATTCGCGCTTCATCCGCTTCCCCTCTGCTAGTCTGATCCAACATCGTACTTCACCGGAGCCGTAGTTATAGCATTGCAACCAATCACTCCATCTTCGCTCCAACCCGGGTTCCCGCCGCCAGAGCGCGTCGAGCCTATCACGCCTTCCGGCCCCGAGAGCAAACCGAGCACCCCCGACCCGCTCGACACCAACCCAAGGTACAGCACCCATCCCTTCCACTCCGAGATCCTGCCGGACGACCGAACCGTCTCCGTCTACCTGCCGCCGGAGTACCTCGAGCAGAGCGACCGCCGCTTCCCTGTCTTCTACCTCCACGATGGCCAGAACCTCTTCGACGGCCGCACATCCTACATCCCCGGAAAGACCTGGAACGCCCACACCACCGCCGACGAGTTGGCCGAAGCGGGCGAGATCGAGCCCGTTATCCTCGTAGGCATCGCCAACACCGGCCTCCGCCGCATGGCCGAGTACACCCCCACACGCGACTTCAAGATGGGAGGTGGCGAGGGGTTCAAATATGGCCGCCTGCTGATCGAGGAGCTCAAACCCCTCATCGACCGCACCTACCGTACCCTCCCCGACGCGAAAAACACCGCCCTCGGAGGATCCTCGCTAGGCGGACTCATCTCCCTCTACCTTGGCTTCGAATACCCTGATGTCTTCAGCAAGATCGCTGTGATGTCACCCTCTCTCTGGTGGGATCAGCGCAGCATCTTCAACATAGTCAACCGTCAACCCGTCCAACCATCCGAGCTGCGCATCTGGCTGGACATTGGAACGGCCGAAGGCATCCGCCCCCTGCGCGACGCCCAACTGCTCAAGCGCACCCTGATCGACCGCGGCTGGCACATCGGCGAAGATCTCGCCTATCTGCAGGCCCAGGGGGCCGTCCACGACGAAGCCGCCTGGTCCCAGCGCTTTGGCGACATGCTTCAGTTTCTCTTTCCCGCCTGAAATCACAGCGTTTCTTCGCCTAAACCTTGCGAAAAGCGGCATTTTCCGCCATACTTAGATGTTGGAGTAACCATGTCGCTCCTCTGTCCGAATGAGGGCTGACGAGGCCATCTGTAACCCAAATTCAAAACTGTCTTTGAAAGGCATTGCCCGTGTTGATGATCCGTTTGGCGCGCGTTGGAGCGCGTAAGCAACCCCACTATCGCATCGTCGTTATCGAGAAGGACCGCGCACGCAACGGCCGTTCGATCGAGGTAGTAGGCACCTATAATCCGCGCACCAACCCCGCAACCGTCGACCTCAAGCGCGACCGGATCGACTACTGGACCAAAAACGGCGCCCAGTTATCCGACCGCGTGGAGAAGCTCGTCGCCCAGAAGCCGGCCGAAACTGCCGCTGCCTGAGAGTTACTGGTAACCGCTATCTTTGGGAACCTCCAAACTGGTTCCCAAAGATAGATGCTGTACTAGATTCTCTATGTACGTGCTGGGCGACGTTTCACGTAGACTCCTTGATATTGCAAAGTTGGATTCACGGCTATGTAAAGTGGCAGGTCTGGAAGATTAGATCCTCCGCGACCGGCGTTACGCTCGTTTGCGCACTTCCCGGAAGAATCTCGCATCAGACGAGACAAAGGGATGGGCTGTGGGCGTTTCCCGTGAACTCCCAGATTGAAGGTGTGGAATGACTCAGGCGGCCCAGTTTTCTGCAGGGGATGACCCTGTGAAGAATATGACAGACCTCGTAACCGAAATCGCTTGTGCCTTGGTCGATGATCCAGCCAGCGTATCAGTAGAGGCCATACACGAAGGCGATGCGACCGTCATACGGCTGCGCGTTGCCCAAAGCGACGTCGGCAAAGTGATCGGCAAGCAGGGCCGAACCGCTCGCTCCATGCGCACCATCCTCAGTGCCGCCAGCATGAAGTTCAGGCACCGGTTCGCGCTCGACATCGTCGAACACGCCGACCCATCGGTGCCACAAAAAGGTTGACCGCTCCAGCCAGCGTTCTTGCCGCTGTCTCGCGCAGGGTCTGCCGTTGAGTTCCGCCCTATGACGCAAAGCGCCCCGGCATGGATCGTGCTCGCCCATCTGTTGCGACCGCAAGGCCGCAAGGGAGAGGTGTTGGCCGAGCTGTTCACAGATTTTCCTGAACGCTTTGACAGCCACAAACGCATCTATCTCGCGGCGCCCGGCTTTCAAGGGCCGCCCGGCGAGGCGCGCCCAGCCGAGGTCATCCACCACTGGCTCCCCGTCGGCAAGAACCAGGGACGCATCGTCCTCCACTTCGAAGGCATCGACTCCATCTCCGGCGCGGAGTCCATCGCGGGACAGGACGTGCTCATCCCTGAAGAAGAGCGGCTCGCGCTCGACGACGACTCCGTTTACATCGACGAGTTGGTCGGCTGCACCGTCTATGACGGCGACACAACAGTCGGCACCGTCGAAGACGTGCAATTCCCGACGACCCCGGACGGCACTCGTCGGCTAGAGGAAGCAGCGCCTCTGCTCGAGGTTCGCTCGCCAGAAGGCAGCGAGATCCTCATCCCGTTCGCTAAAGCCTTTCTCGTCGAACTGGACTCCGAGCACAAGCGAATCGAGATGAAACTCCCCGAAGGCCTGATCGAAATCAACCGATCCCCGGCCAGCGAGAATCAATCCGACCCGGATTAGAACCAGGATTAGAGACGAGGATCAGAAGCGATAAGCCACGCCCACCGAGAGGATCGGATAAACGGGCACTCGTTTCAGGTCTTCGTTCACTTTGGCGACCTCGGCCGTCAGGTTGCTCAGCGTCTCCCCATTCTGCGCGAAGTTCGAGCAGCCCTGTGTCGTGCAGGCCGTCCCGCTGAGTGAGACGTTGATTCGGGGAGCGCCCGTATATGCTGCGCCAAACTCAACCGGAAACGAGACGCGTCTGCCACTGCGCGGGAGCATATTGCCAAAACCCATCAACAGCATCGGAGCAACCTTATTGGGAAACACAACCGAGGCTGCCCCGTTCACCGGACCGTTGATGCTGTTGGTGAACTGTTGACTGTTCAGCGAAAAGGGCATCCCAGCGCCCACCGATGCGTCCGCGGCCATACTGTTCTTCACGCACAAAAAGCCAGGGCTTATATGAAACCCGCCATGCAGCGGAAACCAGTCCAACACCGTCCCCGTCGACTTCAAATGAAGCCGCGCATCGTAGTTCACCCCGTCGAGCGTAAACGGGTAGTCGAATGCAAAGACGTTCAGGCTGGAACGAAGATTGAGGCTGCGCGATACAGGAGTCGCAAATTCAACGCTGGCGCCGAGCGTGTTCGCAACAAATCCAACCGCAACGGAATGAAATGGACGAATCGATGGGCTCTCTTTCGCGGCACGAGGGGCGGGAGCAACTCTGACATACCCGGCGCCTCCCGATGGGCCGGCAACCGGCGCTGTCGCGTCCATCGCAAAACTCGCCACGGCAAGCGAAGGCAGTTTGAACTCCGCGTTGACCAGCCTGGCCGCGTTCTCCGGCAGTTGATCCTGAGCGGAAGCAGAAGAAAGAAACACCAAAGGCAGAATCGCGGCAGCAAAATACTTCAGAGCAAGCATGGCGATGCATTTCTACTCGCCGCGGCGATCGCAGGCTGGCGTTCGAGCCGAGATCGGCACGGTGAGATTTCGTTCAAAATTGATCGCGCCCTATCGCAACTTCCAGGTGATAAGGTGCAATCAGCGGTCACCCGCGGTAAGGTGCTCATCGTCAATGCGCTTCGATATCATTACGATCTTTCCGGATTTTTTTACCGGCCCGTTCGATTACGGAATCCTGAAACGGGCCCGCACCGCCGGTCTGGTCCAGATCGCCACCCACGATCTCCGCAACTTCACTCACGACCGCCATCGCACCGTGGACGACCGCCCATTCGGCGGAGGCGAGGGCATGGTTTTGAAGCCGCAGCCCATCTACGACGCCCTGGAGTCCGTCAACATCACTCCCAAAGCCACCCGCGATCGCACCAAAGAGACAGTAATCCTACTCTCCGCGCAGGGCCGTCCCTTCAACCAGACCGTCGCGCAGGAGCTCTCCGAAACCGAGCACGTCGTCATCATCTGCGGACGTTATGAAGGCGTCGACGAGCGCATCAACGAACTCTTCTGCGACCGCGAGATCTCCATCGGCGACTACGTCCTCTCCGGCGGAGAACTCGCCGCGGCCGTCATCGTCGACTCCGTCGTGCGTCTCCTGCCCGGAGCGCTCGGCAATCCCGACTCATCCCGCTTCGAGAGCTTCGGCGCCGATGACACCGGCGAAAGCGCGACGACAAACGACAGCCCCCCGCGTTCCACCCATGGCTCCGGCGGCCTGCTCGACTACCCTCACTACACGCGCCCCGCCGAGTTCATGGGTCTATCTATCCCCGAAGTTCTCTCAGGGGGAAACCACGACACCGTCAGGCGATGGCGTCGCCGCATGGCCCTCAGGAAGACCCTCCAGAACCGTCCCGACCTGCTCCGGGGCATCGAGCTCAGCGACGAGGACCGCGAGATTCTCGCGGAGTTTGGATGGCAGGAGAATTGGGACCGATAAACGGCTGTAATTGCGTCTTTTAACCACCGTTTCAGCCCGTAAATCAAGGATTTCGTGTACACTGAAAGACGAGTCCAACATAGGAAAGTTGTGTCATGTCCATTCATCCGATAATGCAAAAACTGGCCGCCAAGTTAGAGCGGACCGACCTGCCCCATTTCGCGCCCGGCGACACCGTTCGCGTGCAAGTCAAGATTCGTGAGGGCGAAAAAGAGCGCCTCCAGGCGTTCGAGGGTATGGTAATCGCCTGCCGTAAGGGCCCCCAGGGCTCCTTCACCGTTCGCAAGATGAGCTTCGGCCAGGGTGTCGAGCGCATCTTCCCCTACAACTCCAGGGTCGTCGACAAGGTCGAGAAGGTTCGTTCCTACGAGGTTCGCCGCTCGAAGCTCTTCTACCTCCGCGGGCTCCGTGGCAAAGCTGCCCGTCTCCGCGAAGTCGAGCGCGCCGCAGAATAATTTATTTCCCTGTTTTCCACTCTTGCCACGGCTTCGGTCGTGGCTTCCTTTTGTCCGCCCGATTTACACTCGTCTCTGACGGGCATGGCTAAGGCTCTATCCAAACGCGGTCGTAGAAAAGCTCCGAAGAAAAAAGTCACGCGAGCAACCGAAAAGCAGCGCATGCTCAAGCTCCTCGTCTGCAGCGACGCGCCCGAGCAGGCTCTCCGTTACCACGGCTTCCAGCGCATAGCCGGCGTCGATGAAGTCGGCCGTGGCGCTCTCTTTGGCCCGGTCGTCGCCGCCGCCGTCATCCTGCCCGAGTGCCTCGACAACCTCGCTGCCGCCGGCCTCAAAGACTCCAAACAGCTCCTCCGCGAACAGCGCGAGGCGCTCGACATACAAATTCGCGGCATGGCCCTCGCCTTCTCCATCGCCGCAGTCGACGCCGAGACCATCGACCGCGTCAACATCTATCAGGCCTCGCGGATGGCAATGCTCGCCGCCGTGCAGGGCCTCAACATCGAGCCCGACCATCTCCTCATCGACGCCATGCGGCTTGACCACCCCTGCCGCCAGACCAAGCTCATCTACGGCGACGCCCTCAGCCTGTCCATCGCCGCGGCCTCTGTTCTCGCTAAAGTCCATCGCGACGCTCTCATGCGCGAACTCGACACCGTTCACCCCGGCTACGGCCTCGCCTCGCACAAAGGCTACGCAACGCCGGCCCACCGCCGGGCTCTCGCAGAAATCGGCCCGTGCCCGCTGCACCGCAGAAGCTTCGCCCCAGTCCGCGGAGTCGATCCCGACGAATTCGACGATCTCTCTGCCGAACTCCTCTTCGACGAATCCGATCTGGACGAAGCAGAAATGGACGAAGCAGAAATCGACGAAGCCAGCCTGATAGATGAAGCCAGCGCGGAGGAGGCCGATTGGGCCTGAAGCTAATGTGCATCACCGCCCATCCAGACGATGAGTGCTTCGCCTTCGGAGGAGCTCTCGCCCTCGCCGCAGACCGAGGCATCGAAACCAACGTTATCTGCCTCACCGACGGCCAGGCCGCCAAAAACCGAGGCGACGCCCGATCCTCCGCCGACCTCGGCCAGATGCGCCGCGCCGAATTCTTCGCCTCCTGCAAAGTCCTCGGCGTAACCCATCCCGAACTCCTCGACTACCAGGACGCCCAACTCGAGCACGTCGACTTCTCCAGCGCCGCCGGGGGCCTCGTCGAAAAGATCCGCCGCTTCCACCCAGATGTGGTCCTGACCTTCAGCGGAGACGGCGGACTGAACACCCACTCCGACCACGTCATGGCCTCCTTCCTCGCCACCGCAGCCTTCCACTGGGCCGCCCAAACCAAGCGTTACACCACTCTCGGCGAACCGCACCGTGCCAAACGCCTCTACTACCTCACTACAAACTTCTACTTTCCCCACCGCCCGCCGCCAATGACCATCCCCTGGACTGTCACCCTCGACATCACCTCAGTTCGCGATCGCAAAACCGAAGCCGTCCGCCAACACATCTCCCAGGCCCCGCTGATGGAGCTCTCGAAAGAAATCTTCGCCAAATACGGCGCGCAGGAGTTCTACACCCTGGTCGCAACCGCCGACCCCCAACCCGCGAGACAGCAAACCGACCTCTTCGAAGGCCTCTAGTCGCCGCAATTCCTCCTACAACCCAAGTTCCGACAGCCCCGGATGCTCATCCGGCCGTCTCCCCAGCGGCCAATGATACTTCCTCTCCGACTCCTTGATCGGTAGATCGTTGATCGACGCATACCGGTGATGCATCAACCCCGCCTCATCGAACTCCCAGTTCTCATTCCCATACGACCGGTACCAGTTCCCCGAATCATCATGGCACTCATACGCAAATCGCACGGCTATCCGCGCGCCATCGAACGCCCATAGCTCCTTGATCAGCCGATAGTCCAGCTCCCGCCGCCACTTCCTCGTCAGAAACTCCACAATCGCTGGACGCCCCGTCACAAACTCCGCGCGATTCCTCCACACGCTATCCGGCGTATACACCAGCGACACCTTCACCGGATCCCGCGAGTTCCAACCATCCTCCGCCTTCCGAACCTTCAGCACCGCAGTCTCATGCGTAAATGGCGGAACTAAAGCTGGCGCCGGACTTTGCACACTCATCGATTCCCCTCCTGTATTGCCCCTTTTGGATGTATGCACCTCGGGAACGGATTCCACCGTGGGTTTAAACTGGAATCCAGTGCCCACCGCAACTCCAACCAGGCCGCACTCCCAAACCACCGCATCCCCACGCAACCCCGACCGCCGCTACAATCCCTTAGCCCGCTGGCACCTTCTCTCTCTCGACGCCCCCACCGTCGCCGCCCTCTGGACCTGGTTCATCGCCGCCTCCAATCAGATCCATCTCCCTCTAACCTCCGCGCTCGCCATGACCCTCGCCGTCTGGGCGCTCTACGCCGCCGACCGTTTGCTGGACGCCCGTTTGCTAGACGCCAGTTTGATGGACACCCGCCTGATGGACGCCCGCACTCTCGATACCCAACCCCATCTCTTCCAAAACCTCGAAGCCCGCCACTACTTCCACCACCGCAACCGCACCTTCTTTCTCACCGGAATCGTCCTCGCTTCCATCACTCTCGCCTTCCTTCTCCCGCATCTCGACGCCGACGCAATCCGCCTCTACCTCATCCTCGGTTCTTTGGTCTGCGGATACTTCATCCTCATCCACGCCACACAGAGTGCCCACCGCCTCCCCAAAGAGATCGCCGTCGGAATCTTCTTCGCCGCCGCCACCTTCATCCCCACCGTCGCCCGCCGCCCGGACCTCCGTCTCACCCTGCTTCCCCCCGCGCTGCTCTTCGCGACTCTCTGCAGCCTCAACTGCCTCTACATCTATGCGTGGGAGCACAAACATCACCGCCGCGACCTCCGCCTGCACCCCATCACCGGCTTCGCGCTCCGCCATCTCTCGCTGCTGACCACCGCTCTCATCGCCGCCAGCACGGCCATCGCCCTCCTCGGTTGGAATTCTCGAGACCAGCAATCTCCCTGGCCAATCCCCTGCGCCATCGCCATCGCAGCCATCCTCCTTCAACTTCTCAACCGCCGCCGCCAGACGCTTGACCCCATCACGCTCCGTGCCGCTGCCGACCTCGCACTCCTCACGCCGGTCCTTCTCCTCCCATTCCTCCCACGATGAGCGAGGCCCCAAACTTCGACCCCATCGCCAAACCCTACCGTTGGCTCGAATACCTCGCCTTCGGCAAAGCCCTTCAGAACGTCCGCCTCCACCATCTCCCCGCGCTCCTCCACTGCCGCAACGCCCTCATCCTCGGCGACGGAGACGGCCGTTTCACCGCAGCGCTCCTCGCCGCCAACCAACACATCACCGTCCGCGCCATCGACACCAGCGCCGTCATGCTCCAACTCCTCCGCCAACGCAGCGAATTATCATCCCCCACCGCCGCGACTCGTCTCCACACCCAACAAGCCAACGCCCTTACCTTTCCCATCGAAGATTCTTACGACCTCATCGTCACTCACTTCTTCCTCGACTGCCTCACTCAACCGGAACTCAACTCCCTGATCACCCGCACCGCAAAACAAATGAGCCCCGAAGCCCTATGGCTCGTCTCCGACTTCCGCATCCCGACCGGCCTCGCAATGCTCCCTGCCCAACTCCTCGTCCGCAGCCTCTATTTAGCGTTTCGGATACTAACCGGCCTTCGCATTACTGAACTGCCAGATCACACAACGCCGCTCCAACAATCCGGCCTGACGTGCATCGCCCACCAATACCACTTAGCCGGCCTCCTAACGACCGAACTCTGGCGGTACTAGCCAAGAAAGTTGTCACTTCGACGGATCTGGACATAAAAAGAAGTCGTCATCCTGACCCTGAGCGAAGTCGAAGGGGGAAGGATCCCTGTATTTTCTCGAGGCTCCCAGAATTCCCTAAGCAATGGAAGTCGCCATTCTGACTCCTGACTTATCGAAGGGAAGAATCTCCCCATCCCGCGCAACGTCTCGATCCCAGACCGCCCAATCCAGTACCGAGCGCGGCCACCAACCAACAACATCCACCATCCAAACCCAAGCACCCGTACAATTCCCTCTATGCCGCGCACACCCTCCCTCGTCGCTGCAACAATCCTCCTCGCGCCCATCGCCCTCCACGCGCAAACCAGCATCGCCACCAACTCGCCTAACGGCCAGCCTCTCTCCACCCGCGTCGTCGCGTACACCATCGACGCCCATATCGACACCGACAAAAAATCCCTTGAAGCCACCGAAACCCTCACCTACAAAAACCTCACCGGCCAATCCCTCACTACCATTCCCTTCCACCTCTACCTCAACGCCTTCCGCCCCGAGTCCACCTTTACCCGCGAAACTCACTCCGGCGGAGGCGTCCGAGACAACGAAAACGAAGACGAATACCCGCCCGAAAAACGAGGCAGCATCACGATCTCCCACATCGACGCCGACAACTACGGCGACCTCACATCCGCGCTCCGCTTCATCGCACCCGACGACGGCAACGCCGAAGATCACACCGTAGCCGAGATCCCCCTCCCACGCCCGCTGGCACCAAACGACTCCATCACCTTCCACCTAACCTTCCACGACCAGTTCCCACTCTCCGTCGCCCGCAACGGCTACAAACGCGACTTCATCATGGGTGGCCAATGGTATCCCAAGCCCGGCGTCTTCTGGCACGGAGCATGGAACTGCCACCAGTACCACGCCACCACCGAGTTCTTCCCCGACTTCGCCACCTTCAACGTCTCGCTCAACGTTCCGCGCCGCTACATCGTCGGAGCCACAGGCGTTCCCACCGGCGAGTTCACAAATGGCGTCCCCGCCGGCACCAAGACCCTCAGCTTCTACGCAGAAGACGTCGGCGACTTCGCCTGGGCCGCCAGTCCCAACTTCACCGTCACCGACGGCACCTTCCTGTCCTCAATGGGTCCCGTCAAAATCCACGTCCTCGCCCTCAAAGCCCATCCCAAGGCCGGCCCGCGCTATCTCGACATCATTCAGAAAACCATGGCGCAGTACGATCAGCGCTACGGACCCTATCCTTACAAAATCGTCACCGTCATCGACCCCGAACCCGGCTCCGAGATCGGCGGCATGGAGTATCCAACGCTCTTCACAGGCGACACCAGCTGGTACGAGCCCACCCACATCACCGAGCTAACCGCCGAGCACGAATTCGGCCACCAATACTGGTACGGTATGGTCGCCACCAACGAATTCGAAGACGCGTGGCTCGACGAAGGCATCAACTCCTACACCGAAGTCAAAGTCCTCGCCGCCATCTTCGGCCCTTACAACTCCGTCTTCGACCGCTCCTACGCCAACGCCGGCGACTTCGAACTCCAGCGCTTCGAATATCTCTCTCGCGACGACTACGATCCTGTCACGCGCTGGGCCTTCAAATTCCGCGACGCCAACTCCTACGGCGGCATCACCTACGGCAAATCCTCGACGCTCCTCGCCACCCTCGAAGGCCTCATCGGCACCGACACCATGGACGAGGCCATGCGCACGTACTTCCAGCGTTACAAATTCACCCATCCCACCACCGAAGACTTCCTCCGCACCATCGAAGAGGTAGCCATCGCCCGCGGCAAAGCTATTGCTTTGACTCCCCAGAAACCGCAGGCATCCGCGCCCTGCACTCCCATCGATCTCCCAACTCCCGCCTCACTTCCAGGAGTCGCCCGTGGTAGTTCTTCTACGGAGTTGAATCAGTACCACGTTGTCGTCGAGCTTCCGCCCAACTCATGGCCTCCATGTCTTCCATCCCCGTCGTCCATGCGGAACATGATGTCCGGCCCAATCCCCTTCTCTGGCGACTACGCCACCACCCCCGCCACGAACTCCACCCTGCGGCCCTACATCGACCAGGCCGTCTACGGAACCCGTCTACTCGACTACGCCATCGATGAAATCTCCTCCACCCGAGCGCAATGGTGGCTCCCCGAACCCAAAGACAAAAAGCAAGTCCAGTACATCTCCACCGTCTACCTCCATCGCAAAGGCGACTTCATCCTTCCCGTCACGGTCGAGATCGTCTTCGACGACGGCACCCGCGTGCGCGAGCGATGGGACGGTGTCGACCGATGGACCAGATTCACCTACACCCGCAACGCAAAGGTCGTCTCCGCCGAGATCGACCCCAACCACACCATTCTTCTCGACACCAACTTCTTCAACAACAGCTACACCACTAAATCAAACCCAATCCCAGCCCGCAAACTCGCAAACCTATGGCTAAGCTTCAACCAACTCGTAGCCCAACTAGTCGCCTGGATCATATGACGCCTCAAACCGAATCTCTATCTCAATTCGAATCTCAATTGTGACCCAGACCCCCTTCATCGCAACCAACTCGTCGCTTGTTCACCGCAACTAACTCGTCGTCATTCTGAGCGCAGCGAAGAATCCCCGTATTTGCTTCTGCCTTTGCCTTTGTCTTTGCTTTTCTTGTTGTCACCCCGAAGCGGATCTGCTTTTGCTTTTATTGCTTATCGCCAGGAATAACCGTACAGCCGAGGTCCACTAACAATGCACCAACGCCACATCTTCCTCCACGGCCTTTGGATCACCCTCCGCCGCCTCCCTGCCGTCCTCTGGACCTACGCCTTCAGCCTCGGTCTCGCCTTCCTCTTCTCCATCCCTCTCCACAGCAAGCTCTCCACCCTCCTCAACCACTCCCTCGCCGCCCAACGCCTCACCAGTGCGTTCGACCTCGGAGCCGCAGCCGAAATCTTCACCCACCTCCACGCCGGCCCTGTCGGAGACGCCGGCTCCAGCTTCGGCCACGGCTCCATCTTCCTCTTCCTCGCCATCTACTTCCTACTCGTCCCCGGAACCCTCTTCGTCTACCTCACCAGCACGCCGGCACGCCTCAGCACCCTCCTTCATCAAGGCCTGCTTCATTTCTGGCGCTTCGTCCGCATCACCCTCATCGCAGCCATCGTCTGCGGCCTCATCCTCGGCCCACTCTCCTTTTTTCAAACCAAATGGGCCGATCACGTAGACGACCAGTGGGTAGGCCGCAACGCGTTCCTCCTCACCCTCACCGGCGACATCATCCTCTTCCTCGTCGCCTCCATCCTCCGCCTCTACTTTGATCTCGTTGAGGTCTACACCGTCCAGCTAGGCCTTCATCTCCGCCACTCCCTCCTTGGCGACTCCAAACCCGACCGCCGAGTCCGCCGCACTCTCATCCCCGCCTGGCGAACCCTCCGCGCGAACTTCTCTCAGGCATGGCCCATCTTCCTCTTCCTCGCCATCGTCGGAGCAGCAGCCGTCATCCTCACC
>Ga0206849_1046_pt1 | contig 21447 bp, 23 predicted proteins | sample Alteio_BWOrgCont_15_FD_152892 | JGI IMG/M metagenome (GOLD analysis project Ga0206849, IMG submission 152892) | Enriched cells from forest soil in Barre Woods Harvard Forest LTER site, Petersham, Massachusetts, United States -... | ecosystem: Environmental > Terrestrial > Soil > Temperate forest >...
GACCATTGCCGTGCTACGCGAGAAGGGGATCAATGCGGCAGCGCATATTTCAAGGTCCTTGGGGAGCATCATGCTTAAAAAATCTGATTTGATTTTTGCCATGACCCGTGCGCACCGCGCGCAGATTTTAGAACGTGTCCCATCGGTTGAAAAGCGGGTTTATCTATTACGGGAATTTGCCAACACTCATCGTGGCTATGAGGCTGATTTGGATGTGCCAGACCCAATTGGCCAGCCGCATGCCGCTTATGAGGAATGCATGATAACGATCAATGAGGCGATTGAAAAAATAGAAGGGCTGCTTTAATTAGAGTTTTTGTTGGTTCTGATCACCGGGGGTTTCAATTAAAAAAAAAGGTTGATGGCGCCGTAAAAACACTGGGGCATGAGGTCATTGACCTGGGCACAGATAATGAAAATGAGCCATGTGATTATCCCCAGATTTCACTGAAGGTGGGCAAGGAAGTTGTTAAACATCCAGGCAGCCGGGGCATTCTTCTATGCATGTCTGGCATCGGGCATTCGATTGCCGCTAACAAAGTGCCGGGTGTTTACGCAGCCTTGGTTTATAACCAGGAAGCAGCGGCACTCTCACGGATGCATAATGACAGTAATGTGTTGGTCTTAGGTTCCAAATTTATCGACGATGCCAAGATGCTCGACATTGTCAAGACCTGGCTCAGCACTGATTTTGAAGGCGGCCGTCACTTGCGTCGCAAAGAACAGATTCAGAATATAGAGAGGGAATTTTCAAAATGAACGATCTAAAGAATGCGGACCCGGAAATATTTAATTCCATCCAGCACGAATTGGCGCGCCAGAAAAATAATCTGGAATTGATTGCTTCAGAAAACATTGTCTCCCGTGCGGTGCTCGAGGCTGCTGGCAGTGTATTGACCAACAAATATGCCGAAGGTTATCCTGCGGCGCGTTGGTATAACGGCTGTGAATTTGTCGATGAGGTAGAAAGTTTAGCCATTGCGCGCGCCAAGCAAATTTTCGGTGGGGACCACGTGAACGTGCAGCCGCATTCAGGCTCTCAAGCGAACACCGCAGTTTATATGGCAGCCCTCAAACCCGGTGACACCGTGATGGGTTTGGATTTGGCCTGCGGCGGTCATTTGACCCATGGGCTTAAAATTAATATTTCAGGACGTTTGTATCATTTCGTCTCCTATAAGGTTGACCAGAAGACCGAGCTTATTGACATGGCTGAAGTCGAGCGATTGGCGTTAGAACATAAGCCGAAGATGATTGTTGCAGGTTATTCCGCGTATTCACGCAGCCTTGATTTTGTGCGCTTCCGTGCCATTGCCGACAAGGTGGGTGCGCTTTTGTTTGTAGATATGGCGCATTTTGCAGGGCTTGTTGCTGCTGGGTTATATCCCAATCCAGTGCCGCATGCGCATTTTGTGACGACCACGACACATAAAACCTTACGTGGTCCGCGTGGCGGGATGATCATTTGTAAGGCGGAATTTGCCAAAAAAATTGATAGTGCGATCTTCCCTGGTATTCAGGGGGGGCCGTTGATGCACATTATTGCAGCCAAGGCCGTGGCCTTCAAAGAAGCTTTAGCGCCGGAATTCAAACAATATCAACAGCAGGTAGTTAATAATTCCAAGGCTTTGTCAGCAGCCATGGCCCAAAAAGGTTTCCGCATTGTCACTGGTGGCAGTGATAATCATTTGTTCATGGTGGATTTGCGGCCCAAGAATATTACGGGTAAGGATGCAGCCACCTTGCTTGACCGCGTGCAAATCACGGTGAATAAAAATTTGATCACTTTTGGCGTACAAGCTCCAAATATGACTAGCGGCATCCGTATTGGCACGCCAGCCATCACCACCCGCGGCATGAAGGAAGCCCAGATGCAGATCATTGCTGATTTAATCGACCGCTGCATCGTCAACCGCGAGAACGGATCAGAGTTGGAGCTTGTACGCCAAAAGGTCGAGCAATTGGCCCAGGCATTTCCGATTTACCAATAATATGCGTTGTCCGTCGTGCGGTTATAAAGATACCAATGTCATGGATTCCCGTGTTAATACCGATGGGACATCCATCCGTCGCCGGCGCAAATGCCCTAAATGTGAAGAGCGTTTTACCACCTATGAGTATATTGAAGAAGTGCCCTTGATGGTGGTCAAGCGCGATGGTCGCCGCCAGGCTTTTGACCGCACACGGGTGCTGAATGGTTTGGTCAAGGCCTGCGAAAAAAGGCCGGTCAGCGTTGAGCAGATTGAGGCCATGGTGGATGATGTGGAGCATACCATCCGCAAGAAATACGACCGGGAGATTTATTCCAAAGACATTGGCGAGATGGTCATGACCAGGCTGTCGACCTTGGATGAAGTGGCCTATGTGCGCTTCGCCTCTGTCTACCGCCAGTTCCGTGATGTGAACCAATTTATGAATGAGCTGCAGACGATCTTGACTAAGAACAAAATCAAAAAACTTAAGAAGCAGAAGGCCAAAGGAATTTAAACATATGATCCAAGTGGAATTATCCCGCATTATTATCGACGAGAAACGCCAAGACCAGGTGATCGTGCTCAAGGAAAAAGATGGGGACCGCCAAATCCCCATTGTCATCGGTTTTATGGAAGCCTCTTCCATCAAGATCAAGATTTCAGGCGTTGATGTGCCTCGTCCCATGACCCATGACCTTTTGGTCAATGTGCTGCAGGCCTTAGGCGCTCAATTGGAGCGTGTGGTCATTGATAAATTGGTCAATAATACCTTTCATGCCAAGTTAGAAATCAAGCCTAAAACCGGCGAGGTCAAGACCATTGACTGCAGGCCGTCGGACAGCATTGCCCTGGCCGTGCGTTTCAAGGCCCCAATTTTCGTGGCCGAGGAAGTTTTAGAAAAATCCTCGCTTTCCCAGCCGTGATTAAAAACATTTTAGACTTTTACCCTGCATTAGAGATCATCAGGGGCGTTATCAAAAATTCCCGTCATAGGGTTTTTCTGGTTGGTGGGGCCATCCGCAATTATTATTTGAAAACCCCTGGAACAACGGATTTTGATTTTGCTGTTGATGGTGACGCCATTGCCTTAGCGCGTCAGATTGCCCGTCGGATCAAAGGTGCCTTTGTGCTTTTAGACGAGAGCCACGGCTCCGCACGCATCGTTAAAAAACAAGGTGATATGATCTGGATCTTTGATTTGACTGATTGGCGGGGCAAGACCATTGCCCGAGATTTATCCTTAAGGGATTTTACCATCAATACCTTTGCTGTGGAGTTGACTAACCCCAGTGCCAAAATTTTAAGTGCTAAGGGCGCTGAAGAAGATCTCAAGAAAAAGAAAATTCGGATGGTGAGCACAGCCGTTTTCAAGGATGACCCTTTAAGGCTGCTGCGTGCTTTTAGCTTGCATGCAGCGTTAGGTTTTCAAATAGAAAAACAGACCCTGGCACAAATTAAGAAAGATGCACATCTCATTGGTAAAGTTGCATCCGAACGAATCCGTGAGGAGATTTTCAAAGTCTTAAGCTCCCCGCGGGCCTTTGAAACCTTGTGTGATATGGATCAAATAGGCCTCTTGCCGCAGGTGATGCCGCAGATCACGGTGATGTATGGCATTAAACAAGGTGGGTATCATCATTTGGATGTATGGAAGCATTCACTTTTAGTTGTGGCCAATATTGAGAAGATGTCAGCTGAATTTCCTGATGAAAAGATTAAACAGTATTTGCAAGCACCTATCGGTGGCGCTCACAGTCGGTTGTCGCTTTTAAAAATGGCAGGGCTTTTGCATGATATCGGCAAGCCAGAGACTCGAAAGAAAGAGGGCAAGCGCATGACCTTTCATGGCCATGAGCACACGGGTGAGCGCATTACACGTCAGGTAGCGCGTCAGCTGAAGCTCTCAGCCAAGGAGCGTTATTTCCTCGAGGATGCTGTGCGCATGCATCTGCGGCCGGGTTATTTATCGAATTTTAAACGTCCCAGTGAAAAGGCCATTTTTCGATACTTGCGCGATGCAAAGCAAGAAGCTGTTAGTCTTGCCATTTTAGCCTTGGCCGATCAGGCCGCGACCCTTGGGGTCTTGACGACGCAAGCTAAGCATAAGCATCATGCCAAGATCTGTCATATGCTCATTGAGCGTTATTTTGAGAAGGCCGAGGAAAAACCAAAAGCACGTTTATTGACCGGCCATGATTTGATCAAGGTGTTGAAATTAAAACCGTCTGTGCTTTTTGGTAAGATATTGGCCCAAGTCGAGGAGGCCGCGGCGCTTGGCAAGATCACGACCAGGAAAGAAGCAATAACTTTGGCGCGAAACCTTGTCAACACCCGGTGTTGACAGGGTTTAGTAACTCTCTTCACTGAAAAATCTATGCGACTATATAAATTTCCAGACACTGTGTTAAGCATTAAGGGAAACGCGCCGGCGTTTTTGAATGGTATTAGCTCGAATACCCTCGATGCGCCGTTGAATGCCTTTTTAAACCAGCATGGCCGTATTATCGCTACCTTTCGCCAGCATAAGCTAAGCGATGATGAATTCCTCATTGGCGTTCCTTCGGTGGCTGTTGACAATCTCTTGAAGCATCTGGAGCGCTATGCCAAATTAAGCCGCGTGCGCATTGAACCAAGCACGCACAAAATTTACCTTGATGTGGATGACAACAAAATCATCTGGGATGCAGCTGAACATCCCAACAGCATTAGCGATGATGAGTTTATTCTTTTCCGCCTTGAGCATCAAATTCCTTTGATGGGTGTCGATTATCAGGCCGACGAATTTATCCTTAATGTGCATGAATTTAATTACACCTCCTACACCAAGGGCTGTTTTTTAGGCCAGGAGCCGGTGGCCAAGGTGCATAACCGCTCCAAGCCCAGCCGTCAATTGGTGATTAGGTTTGAAGATGAGTGTCCAATTGAAGAAGCTCCCAAAATGACCTCGAAGGCTAAGGATCCTCAAAATAGCCGCATCAAAGGCTTTATATTCATAGCTAATAAAGCCTCATAAATTTATGCGCTCTTCCTTGCCGCCTCAACGATAACCGGGTATAATTGACATAAGGAAGTAATTTATATCCACCATCAAAAAATACACATGAGACTTCGGCGAATTATTTTTTTACTGCCTTTATTGTGCACACCGCCAGCCTTTGCCCAAATGCCGCAGGAAGAAGAATCTGTTTCAGCTCCTGAGCAATGGCAATTGACCCTGGATGTGATCAAATCCAAGGCCCAAAGTTTGGAAATTGAAAATAATGGGCTGGAGGGCGAGTACCATCAATTGATCTCGGAAGTACAAAAGCTGGAACAAGCCATTTATGACCAGCAGTCTAAAAATGACCAGATTGAAAGTTACATCAAAGACCGTCATGGCCGCAGCGACCAGCAGATGCACTTGGATGAGCTGACCCAGGTGCTCCATGTCAAACAGCTTAAACTGAATCTCATTAAAGATCAGATGAGTAATTTAAAGGAAAAACAGGCAGGGTTAGACAGCAAGATTCAGCAGTTAAAGTATACGATCTCAGACCTGGAACTGCGCGCCCAAGCTCAAGAACAAAAGGCCAAAATCCAACAAAAGCAAGAAGTGCCTACAACCGATCAATTGGCCCCTTGGCACCAGCAGCTTGAAGATGAAGCAAAGCAGGAAGTATTGCTCACGGATGAATTAAATGCATTAAAGACAGGGGGCAAGACCCAACAATTAAATGCAGCGGCTATTGAAGAAGAAAATAGACAGTTGAGCGCTCAATTGGATTTTTTACGGTTGCAAAAGCTCCATCATTTGACGAATTCTCCGAAAGAGCAGCAGGCCACAGCTAATGCCAAGCGTTATGAGGAGTTAAAGATGCGCAAAGAGGAGCTAGTGGCGGATATCAATGCCTATGAACTTCGATTAGACCAGCTGAGAGAATCCTCAGTGATGAGCCTCTCATGGCCTTTGCAAAAAAAGAGACTGGTGCATGAAATGGTCCAGATGGACAACCGCAACAATCAAATGAAAGAAAAGATCAAGGATGTGCGGGAAGACATTGATATATTAAGAGATGAGGTCGCCCGGCTGGAAAGGCGTCTGAATTTTGCCCAAGGGAAGTAATATCAAGGAGAGTATGTATGCCTAAGCCTAAAGCAATGTCATCAACAACGGTGCGTGCGTTGATCGAAGTGGCCATTACACCGCAGAAAGATGTTGGTTTCGATCGCATTGCGGAACGTATTTATAGTTATCCGGAGGTTAAAAGTTGCTATCTTGTTTCTGGAGGATATGATTTGCTGGTCATTGTGGAGGGGGAGAGTATTCAGACTGTTGCTGATTTCGTCGCAGCCAAGCTTTCTTCCATGGCCAATGTGCGTCAGACGGCCACGCATTTTTTACTGCGTAAGTACAAGGAAGAGGGCCAGGTCTTTAAGCATCCGCGCCATGAAGGTAGACAAAATATTTCGTATTAAAGGATATGAATGAGAATTTCAAAACGTGTTGATCATCTGGCACCATCAGGTATCAGGGCTTTTTTTGATTTAGTATTGGGCATGAAGGACGTGATTTCCTTAGGCGTCGGAGAGCCTGATTTTGTGACGCCTTGGCATGTGCGTGAGCGTGCCATTGAATCGCTGGAACAGGGCTATACCTCGTATACCTCTAACAAAGGCATGATCGAGCTCAGGCGTGATATTGCTGCTTTTGTCAAGAAACGCCGTCATGTTTCCTATGACCCTGAAGAAGAAATTTTAATCACCGTTGGTGTAAGCGAGGCCTTGGACCTGGTCATGAGGGCCATCCTTAATCCCGGTGAGAAGATCCTGGTGCCAGAGCCGTGTTACGTGGCCTATGGGCCAGTGGTGGAGTTGGCCGGGGGCCAGCCGGTTTTTTTGAAGACCACCTTGGACAATGGTTTTAAAGTCACCCCGCAACAAATTGATGCCGCCGCAGGCCGTGGCGTGCGCGGTATTCTCTTAGGGTATCCTTGCAATCCCACCGGCACCTCCTATTCCAAGAAAGAACTAGAAGCATTGGCGCGTGTGATCAAGAAGCATGATATGTTAGTCATCAGCGACGAGCTTTATGATGAGCTCACCTATGATTTTGAACATACGGCCTTCGCTAGTTTGGCCGCGATGCGTAACCGTGTCATTTATTTAAACGGCTTTTCAAAAAGCTATGCCATGACAGGTTTTCGCATTGGTTATGCCTGCGGGCCTGCAGATATCATCGGTGCCATGACCAAGATCCATCAGTACACCATGCTCTGTGCTTCCATCACAGGACAGATGGCGGCCATTGAGGCTTTAAAAAGTGCTGACCGCGATGTGGCTTCCATGAAAAAAGAATATGACCGCAGGCGCAAGTTTATCATTGGTGCTTTGAATGATATTGGGATGACTTGCCATATGCCTCAAGGGGCTTTCTATGCTTTTCCGTCGGTCAAAATCACCGGTGAGACTTCCATGGATTTTGCCCGTAATTTATTAATGAAGAAAAAAGTGGCCTTGGTGCCGGGGGATGCCTTTGGCAAATCCTGTGCCGGGCATGTGCGCATTTCCTATGCGTCGAGTTATGAAAATTTAAAAGAAGCGGTCTTGAGGATCGAACAATATTTAAAGAAGAAATAGAACGAAAGGATGTCTAATGCGAAAAGAGCACGCGCCCAAAGTTTCACGCAAGAAGGAAGACATTGATTTCGAAATTGCTTTTTATGAAAATATCCTAAAGGCAACACCGAATTTTATTGAGGCCCTAAGCGCGATTGGTGATTTATATACCCGTGCGGGGTTGTGGCAAAAAGGCCTTGAGGTTGACCTTAAGCTCTCGGAGCTTAGGTCCGAAGATGCTTTGGTCTATTATAACCTTGCCTGCTCCTATGCCCTGCTTAATCAAACCAGGGCGGCCTTGACGGCCTTGACCAAGGCCATCGACTATGGCTATGATGATTTTGAATATCTTAAAGGAGACACGGACCTCGACAACTTGCTTAAAGACGAGCATTTCCAACAATACATTAAACAACTGGAAAAAAAGAAGAAGTCAACAAAGCAGCCTTCATGACCGCAACATTTGACTTCAATAGAAGGAATACAGATTTTTGAAACACTACCGTCAAGAACTGTGGTTTAATACCAATACCCGCCGGGCATACATTAATATTACAGAAAAGGTCCAAGCTGCCATTGACAAAAGCGGCATCAAGGAAGGGCTATGCCTGGTCAATGCCATGCATATTTCAGCCAGCGTCTATATCAACGACGATGAAAGTGGTTTGCTTAAGGATTATGATGCGTGGCTGGAAAAATTGGCGCCTCATGCACCTACTTCTCAATACCGCCACAATGATACCGGCGAGGACAATGCGGATGCGCATCTGAAGCGTCAGGTGATGGGGCGTGAGGTCATGGTTGCGATCACCGAGGGTAAATTAGATTTTGGGCCCTGGGAGCAGATTTTTTACGGTGAGTTCGACGGTCGTCGGGATAAACGTGTATTGATCAAAATTATCGGAGAATAAATCATGAGTTTAGTTGTTCTAGGGACAGTTGCTTTAGACCACGTGAAAACACCTTCAGGGACCAAGAAAGATATGTTGGGGGGTTCAGCCGCCCATTTTGCCATGTCCGCCCGTCTTTTTACCGATGTGCATTTGGTGGCCGTGGTTGGCCGGGACTTTCCCAAGCGGCACCTTGATTTCTTAAAGCACAAAGGCATTGATATCTCCTCATTAAAAATAGCCAAGGGAAAAACCTTCCGATGGAAAGGTGAATACAGACAAGGTGATTTAAATACAGCCTTGACGCTGGCGACGGAATTAGGGGTTTTAGAAAATTATGTGCCTGAGCTTATGGACCATCAAAAACATCTGCCTAATATTTTCTTGGCTAATTTTGATCCTGATTTGCAGGTCCAGCTTTTTAAACATTTAAAGGCCCCGAGGCTGATTGGCCTGGATAGCATGAATTTATGGATTACCCATAAACCAAAATCGTTGAAACGCTTGATGAAGATGGTGCATTTGTTTGTGGCCAATGATAGCGAGGCCAGGGCGCTTTCTGGAGAAAATAATTTGATCATGGCCGCCCGTAGCCTTAAGGCGATGGGGCCCAAGATGATCGTGATTAAAAAGGGTGAGCACGGCGTTTTATTTTATAGCGATAAGCTGATGTTTTCTTTTCCGGCCTATCCGGTCGATAAGGTGGTTGACCCAACGGGCGCCGGGGACACTTTCGCCGGTGGTTTAATGGGGTATTTAAGCCGCATTAATAAACTTGATGACAAAACTCTCCGTCGGGCACTGCTATATGCCACAACTGTTGCCTCTTTTAATGTGCAGGGCTTTGGCATGGCACGCACGGCTTCCTTGTCCATGCGCGAGGTTGAAGCGCGTACCAAGGAATTAATTAAATTTTTCGCACTGGTCTAACTTAAAGAGGTTGAATAAGTGAAAACATTAGGTTTTTGGGCCTCTGTGATCTTGCCTTTATGGGACATCCCTCTGATTGTACAGGTGATTAAAAGAAAATCGTCTCGAGATATTTCTTTGACTTGGGCGGCCGGCATTTGGGTCACCGCAGTTTTAATGACACCTGCGTCTTTCATGGAGCATAATATCATTGCTATTGGTTTTAATATCGCCAATGTTACAATGCTAAGCTTGGTGTTGCTGGTGGTTTATAAATATCGTAATGGTCAATAAGGAAGATGTATGGGTATTGTTGAAAAGATAAGTCTAGTGGCATCGATTGCCATGCCATTATTTAATATTCCCTTGATTGTCAAGATCGTCCGCCGAAAATCATCAGCGGACATCTCCAAAAGCTGGGCCATGGGGGTGTGGACTTGTGCTATTTTAATGGCCCCGTCAGGTTTCACCTCAACTGACATCGTCTGGCGTTGTTTTAATATCGTGAACCTTGTCTTATTTACAGGAGTGGTGATCGCCATCTGGCGGTATCATAAATAATATGCCTAAGAAACAACTCAAATGTGGTTTTGTGGCCATTGTTGGCCGTCCCAACGTCGGAAAATCTACCTTAATCAATTCCATTTTAGGTGAAAAGATTTCTATTGTTTCAGATGTTCCTCAAACCACCCGTCATCAAATCAGGGGAATTTTGACCGAAGAGCGCGGCCAAATTATTTTTATCGACACTCCCGGCATTCATGCGGGCAAGGACAAGCTCGATAAGTACATGAACCGTGCTAGCTTTAGCAGCATTGATTCTGTTGATGTGGTGCTCCACATGGCTGATGCCAGCGAGAATACAGGCATTGAAGAGAGGCATGTGATCAGCCGTCTGAATAAATGTGGCAAGCCCATTATTGTGGGCCTAAACAAAATTGATATCACCAAGGGGAAATTTGTCCCTGAGTATATCAAATTATGGGAAGAAATCCGTGGGGTCCCCATGACGGATATGACGGACCTAGTTTTATTCCCGCTTTCAGCCCTTAAAGGGACCAATGTTAAAAAGCTGCTTGATTTGATTTTTGAAAAGTTGCCTGAAGGTCCTTTCCATTATCCTGTGGATGCCATCACAGATTTGCCTAAGCGCATGGCCATGTCAGATTTGATCCGTGAGAAATTATTTAAACTGATGCGCGAAGAAATTCCCCACTCCATTGCCGTGCTCATTGACAGTGTAAAGCCCAAGAAGGGCAAGGTGCTGCATATCAAGGCCACTATTTTAGTCGAGCGCGATTCACAAAAAGAAATTGTCATTGGTAAAGCCGGCGCCATTTTAAAGCAGGTGGGCACTGAGGCGCGCCAGGACCTCGAAGAGCTGGTTGATAGCAAGGTCTTCCTCGAGCTTTATGTCAAGATTGCTTCCAAGTGGCGCGAAGACTATTCGACACTGGAAGACATGGGTTTCGTTTTCAGCGATATGTAGCGATCGATCCATGATTTGAATATGGTTAAATGGTGTTGCTCCCGAAACGGGATATTTTGTCCGTCTGCTACGGTTTACAACTCGGCCACTATCGCGATAGGGCATACGCGGTGGCCTCGTTGTAAAACCTTGCAGACATTTGGACAAAAATCCCTTAATGTTTCGGGAGCAACACCATTTAACCATATTCAAATAAGCATAAGCTAGCTAAGTAAGAGATAGAACATATTGCTTCGAAGCGACTGTCCGATTTTAGGCGACGCAGCCGAGCGAACGAGGGTATCCCGAGCCGAAGGGCGAGGGAAGCCGAAGATGTTCGAGTTGTGAACTTCCAGAGAAGTTCACAACGAGTTTCTGAGGCTCCGAGTGAGCGAGGAAAGTCGCCGTTAAAAAATCGGGCACAGGAGCAAGAAGCAATATGTTCTATCTCTTACATTGTATAGATTCATTAAACGTTTCATTCAATGTAAGTATGCCTAAACTTTTAGACAATACACAGATTGCGCAAGTGATTAAGTTGCTGAAGGTGGCTATGCGGGATTTGCCTGATCCATCAGTGACCTTGGTGGGTAAGAAATTCAAGAGCCCATTCCTTGTGTTGATCTCTTGTTTGCTCAGTTTACGCACCCGCGATGAAACTACACTGCCCGCATCCGAGAGGCTCTTTGCTCGGGCAGATACCATTGACGGTATGCTTAAAGTTCCGGTCAGTGAAATTCAAAAATTAATTTACCCGGTTGGCTTTTACAAAACCAAGGCGAGGCGCATTCACGAGATTTGCCAAGGCCTCAAAGACCGTTTTGGCGGCAAGGTGCCGGATGAGATTGATCAATTGCTCACCCTAAACGGGGTAGGACGCAAGACCGCAAATTTAGTTTTGACCGAAGGTTTCGGGAAACCCGCCATTTGTGTGGACACGCATGTGCATCGCATCTCCAATCGCTTAGGGTATATTAAGACTAAGAACCCTAATGAAACAGAATTTGCTTTAAGAAAAAAGCTGCCAGCTCAATACTGGATTGATTATAATGCTCAGTTGGTGACCTGGGGGCAAAATGTTTGCAAACCCATTTCACCGATCTGTTCGACGTGCCCTGTTGAGAAAATTTGTCAGCGGAATGGTGTAACAACTAGTCGTTAATTCTATGAAGCTATTTTTATACTTTTCACAAATCATGGGGATGCATGTGGTCGATGTTCAGGGCCAGCATGCAGGGCATCTCCATGACATTATCATGAACCTCAATACCGATATTTATCCAAAGGCCAGTGAACTCGTTATTCGCCGCGGCAAGGAGTATGCCCGCATTAATTGGGATGAGATCATCTATATTGAACAAGAAGTCCGTCTCAAAAAGACTGTTGATAAGATCATTTTTTTTAAAGAAATGCCCAAGGCTGATTTTACCTTGCGTCGTGATATTTTTGATCAGCAGGTGGTTGATATGCATGATCAGCGGGTGGTGCGGGTCAATGATATCTATTTGCTCTGCGTGGAAAACCAGCTCTATGCTGCCAACGTGGACGTGGGCTTGCGTGGTATTTTTCGTCGCTTGGGTTGGGAGCAGGGAATTGATTTTGTGGTTTCGCGTTTTAAGCCCCAAGCACCTTACTTGACCCGCGAGGAGTTAATCCCTTGGAAGGCGACCCAGGTTTTGCCCAAACTTGGCCGCATGAAAAGTGTTTTAAAATTGGATGTGGCCAAGAACAATTTCAACAGCATTCCGTCAGCTGCCCTGGCAGATATTATGCAAGATTTGGATTTATTTGCGCGCGTCTCTATTTTTAAGTCGATCGATGCGTCCCTGCAAACACGGGTGTTCACTGATATGACGCTTGATTTTAAAGAAGAGTTGATCGACCAATTGACCGAGAATGAGGTGGCGCATCTGATTGCCAATATCCCGGCAGACGAGGCTACTGATTTGCTCATGAAATTGCCACGGGAGCGCTCACAGCATTTCTTGGACCTATTGGGTTCGGAAACAAATAAAAAATTACGCAAACTTTTAAGCTTTGCCAAGGATTCTGCTGGTGGTCTTATGACCACCGAATATTTATTCCTTAAGCAGGACGCCACTGTTGAGGATGCTTTAAAGAAAATCCGGGAGAATATTGATTTTCCAGGCACCATTTTCTTTTTGTATGTGGTTGATGAGAACCATAAGTATTTGGGGACCACCTCACTGCGTCGTTTTTTTACCGAAGACCCTCAAAAAAAATTACTGGATACCTGTTACCCGGAAAATATCCATGTCTATACCGATGATCATATGGAGCATGTGGCCCTATTATTGGAACGTCACAAATCTTCTTCCATCCCGGTACTTAATAATCAGGATATCTTGCAGGGCATTATTACCATTGATGACGTTTTGGAAGAATTGATTTCCATTGCCTGGCATAAATACAAAGAAAAATTATGAGCGCTTGGGCTAAACTAAAAGAAAATGCGGTCTTAAAAAATACCCTGATTTTTCTGAGTATGTTGGGGCCTGGGGTTATTACAGGCAGTGTTGATAATGATGCGGGCGGTATCACAACCTATTCCGTGGCTGGTGCCACCTATGGCTACCCCATCATCTGGACGCTGCTGCCTTCCTTTATTGTGCTTCTGGTCGTGCAAGAGATGAACATGCGCATGGGCGCTTGCACTGGCAAGGGCCTGGCTGATTTGATCCGCGAGAATTTTGGCATCAAGGTCACCTTTTGGATTTTCTTAGGCCTTTTGATCGCTGATATTGGCAATACTGCGACCGAGTTTGCCGGTGTGGCTGGAAGTATGGATATTTTTGGCATCAGCAAATATATCTCTGTGCCATTGACCGCGGCCGGGGTATGGATTTTAGTCACCAAGGGCAATTACAAAATTTCTGAACGGATTTTTTTGTTATTTAGTGTCTGCCTGTTGTCCTATGTTTTTTCTGCCATAGCGGCCAAGCCGGATTGGCATCAAGTGGCCCTGGCTTTTGTCAAACCGCAGGTGCAGTACAATAAAGATTACTTGATCATGGTCTTAGGCATTGTGGGTACAACCATTGCCCCTTGGATGCAGTTTTATATGCAGTCAGCGGTGATTGAAAAAGGCACCACCATGGATGATTATAAGCTCGCCTTTGCAGATGTGGTGATTGGCTGTATCGCTACCATTGCAGTGGCCATATTTATCATGGTGGCTTGTGCTGCTACCTTGCATGTGAATAATATTTCTATTAATGAAGCCAAGGACGCGGCCTTGGCCCTGAAGCCATTTGCAGGCGCCTTTGCCTCAGGCGTTTTTGCTTTCGGCCTTTTTGTGGCCTCTGTTTTTTCTGCTACTATTCTGCCACTTGCCACGTCCTTTTATATTTGCGAAGCTTTTGGTTTTTCTGCCGGGATTGATAAACAAGTGGAAGAGGCCCCTCAATTTTACGCGTTGTTTGCCGCCATCATGATCATTGCTTGCGTGATTATCTTAATCCCCAATGCACCTTTGATTGCCATCACTCTTTGGACCCAGGACATCAATGCCATGCTGCTGCCAGTGGTGTTGATTTCCATGCAATTGATGGTCAATAACCCTGAGATCATGGGTGAGCATGTGAATAATAGATTGCAAAATATCATCGGCTGGTCCACAACGGTTATTTTAATTACCATGACAGCTTTATTAATGATTCTTCCTGCATTAGATTTTCTCAAAACCAACTGAAAATGCTTGCAAGGTCTGCCTCGGAAAGGAAAATGAGATGAAGAATTTCAAATCAATTGCTCCTATCTTACTTTTCATTTTTTTAAATACGGGTGCGGTATCAGCCCATGCCCAAAATTTTCATTCCATCAGTGAATGGACCACTTGTGATGGAAAAACAGACGATGCTCTTGGGGTTGCCAAGGCTTTTGCTGCAGCCGCCAATGGGGCACTTACATTACAGATTGATTGTCCCGTTTTTATGCACGTGGGCATGGATATCACCCGTCCGATTTTCGTGGATAGTGGGACCACTGTCAATTTTACCGGCAAGGGACTGATCATTACTGACAATGTCTTGATTCCAGCGTTCGTTATCGCCAATAGTAAAAACATAACTTTTAATGATTGGAATGTTGAATATTCCGGCGGCCTGCCGATAGATCCCAAGGTCGGTGGGTACTACGATAATGGTACATGGGTTTCCACAGATCCTGACGGTCATGCGCCGCCATCCTTCGCCTTTAATGATCAAACGTTGACAAAGTACTTGAGCACAAATCGCGGGATCGTATTTCCTCATGGCGTCCATTCCATATGGCACGGGCCCACAGACATGTCATCGGTATTTTATGTCATCGGTTCTAGCAGCAATATTAACATCAATAATTTGAACATGTTCGCGGCATCAACGTCAAATGCAAGCTATGATCCCAAATCGTTAAATGGCGCTGATAAGTATATTCCTGTGGCTTTTGCTTTTGAGGTAGGCTACAGCAGTAATCAGACGGCAGTTGCTATTAGCAAGGAGGATTGGCCGCCGGCCCCCAATCTTTCCGTGCCAAGTAACGTACAATTTAATGGTGTAGTTTTTAATGGCTATTATATGGGCTTTCTCGGTGTATTACAAAATGCCTCATTTAATAATATTACTGGACTCATGTATGCAGATTTGATGGATTCAAATGGGGACAATGTCGGAGGAGTAAAGAAATGGTTTGCGCCGCCGCATTTGTTTTATATTAAATATTATGATGTCGACCATCCGTATGACCCAGTGCTTTCTACCACAAATCTTACGATTACCAATGTGAATGATAAAGGACTGCGTAGTGGTACCGCGCGAGATAATCCAGGTGAAAAGAGCAGCGGCTACGCCAACTCACTTAAGCTTGGTTGTGTCAACTGCAGCGTCACAGGTTATGTTTCTATGCGGCCAGATGGCTTAGCAGATATATTATCATGTAATCATATGACATTGACCAATGTGCAAGGCACCTATGATTCATTCTTCCTTCACGATCTTTTTGCGGGTGTCAGATTCCCAGCAAAGGGGTATTATCAAAATCTTACGTTTAATAACGTATCTCTGACAGACACGGCAGATAACCCGTATAGCACCGGAACTAATCCCCACACCTTACCGTTCGGTTATATACACAGTGATAATGATGCGAACATTACATTTAATAATGTGAATGTTTATTTAAAGCAGTGGAGCCTTTCACATTCACCTCAACCCAAGTTTTCAGGCACGGGCAATAGCGGTTCTGTCAAAATTAACATAACGGGCTGATCAAAAAATTTTTATGGCATTTTGGTGCATTTTTGATACATTAATTACCTAATTATGGGAAAGATTATTGGCATTACATACGATCTTAAAGGCGATTGGCAGGCCACATCTAGCGACCCTGTTGACGCTGCGGCTGAGCTCGACGGCAATAAAACCATTGAATGCTTGAAAGCGGCTTTTGAGGCCCAAGGTCATCAGGTGGTTTTAATCGGTGGGGCCCGCAAATTGCTTGAACGTATCCAGCACAGTGATTTAAAGGTCGATATTGTTTTTAATATTTCGGAAGGCTTTCGCGGCCGTAACCGTGAGTCGCAAGTCCCTGCAATCCTTGATCTTTATAACATTCCCTTTGTGGGTGCAGATGCGCTGACCTTAGGAGTTACCTTGGATAAGGTGGTGGCTAAAAAATGTTTTATGGCGGATAAAATTCCTACCGCGAAATATTTTAAAGCCACGTTAGAAGATGATTTATTTAAACTCAATACCATTGGTTTCCCTTTGTTTGTCAAAACCCTACATGAGGGTACGTCCAAAGGGATCACTCAAAGCTCAAGGGTCCAGAATTTTCAACAGCTTAAAGAACAAGTAGAGCATATTAATCGCAATTATAAACAACCAGCCTTGGTTGAGGAGTTTATTAAAGGAACGGAATTTACTGTTGGTGTGATCGGTAATAATCCGCCAGAAGCAATGCCAGTGGTCCAATATGCGATTAAAGGAAAGACAAGCCTAGGCAATGAATTTTATTCCTACGCCCACGTAGCTGAAAAATTAGTGGAGCATATTTGTCCGGCGCCTATTGATACAAAATTAGCTGCGCGCTTGCAAAAATTAGCTGTACGCGCTTACAAATCAGTTGATTGCCGTGATTTTGGACGAGTTGATTTTCGCGTGGATGAAGCGGGTAACCCGTATGTCTTGGAGATCAATCCGCTGCCTAATTTGAGCCCGGATGATGTATTTGTTTTATTTGGCAAAGTAGTTGGAATGTCCTATAATGAGATCATCAATAAAATCCTGGATGAGGCCTTGATGCGTTTAGACCTTACATCGCAGGTGGTTTATAAAAAATGACACCAGTTAATGCCATTATCAAAGAAGAAACAGTAACTCTTTCCAAAGGGCCTGGTATCCCATTGTCGCCGGACGAAGAGCGTGTGATCAGTCTTTTTCCAGGCGCAACCTTGGCTGACTGGGAAGATTGGCGCTGGCAGATCAGAAACCGTCTGCGCACCTTTGATCAGATCTCCAAATTAATGAAATTGACTCCTCAGGAAGAACGCGGCGTCAAAGGGGCAGGGGACAAGCTCACCATGTCTATCCCGCCCTATTTTGCGGCCTTGATCGATACTGCGGATACAGGCTGTCCCATTCGCCTGCAATCGGTGCCCTTGGATTATGAATTCCAAACTGCTCCGGAAGAAATGCTTGATCCCTGCGGTGAGGAAAAGAATTCTGAAGTGCATGGGCTGGTGCACCGTTATCCTGATCGCGTGCTTTTTTTAGTCAATGAAATGTGCGCCATGTATTGCCGTTACTGCACCCGCTCACGCATGGTGGGAGATGGCAATCATACACTGAACACTTCAACCTATGATGCAGCGCTTAATTACATCCGTAAGCATAAAGAGATCCGTGATGTGTTGATATCTGGTGGCGATCCATTGACCTTGGGCGATCGCATGCTCGAGTATTTGATTTCTTCTGTGAAGGCCATCCCGCACGTTGAGTTTGTGCGGATCGGAACACGTATTCCAGTGACCTTGCCGCAGCGCATTACACCGGAATTGATTGCCATGTTTAAAAAATACTCTCCGCTTTGGATGAGTGTCCATTTTAACCATGCCAAGGAAGTGACCCCACGCGTCAAGCATGCCTGTAATATGATTGCGGATGCGGGGATTCCTATGGGTTCACAAACAGTGCTTTTGCGCGGTGTGAATGATTCACCGGAAGTGATGAAAAAGCTTTTCCATGAACTTTTGAAAATCCGTGTTCGTCCTTACTATATTTATCAGTGCGACCCAATTGTCGGCTCCACGCATTTCCGAACGACCGTTGAGACTGGAATTAATATTATTGAGAATTTGCGAGGCCATACCACCGGCTATGCTGTACCAACCTATGTCATCGATGGTCCTGGTGGCGGTGGGAAAATCCCGGTAAGTCCGGACTATGTGGTCTCCAAAGAAAGCGGACGCATCAAGCTGCGTAATTTCAAGGGCGAAGAGTATACTTACGTTGATCCTACCTACTAGTAATACTTTATTTGACAATCATAAAACATATACTATAATACAGCCTTCCTGATTAATTAACTTGTTAGAAGGAGTTGAGTACAGTCATGTTAGAAGTAAAAGTGAACGACAAAAACAGCTTTGAAAAAGCCATGCGTTTATTCAAGAAGCAGTGCCAAAAAGATGGTTTTTTGGTCGAGCTTAAGGAACGCCGCTTTTATTCCAAACCTTCCGAACGCAAACGTAAAAAAGGCAAGAGATAAATAGGGCATTTGCCCATTTTATTTTAACGAAGACACCTTGATGGTGTCTTTCCATTTTTTCCATTGGTATGATTAAGGTCAAACGCGCGCTTATTTCTGTTTCTGACAAAACTGGTTTGGTCGACTTTGCCAAAGGCTTGCAGCAATTAGGTGTGGAGATCATCTCCACCGGTGGTACAGCGGTGTTGCTGCGTGGTGCTGGCATCAAGGCCCAGGAAGTCTCTGAATACACCGGTTTTCCTGAAATGCTAGATGGCCGCGTCAAAACCCTCCATCCTAAGATCCACGGTGGGCTTCTTTCCGTACGTGATAATCCTGAACATATGAAGCAAATCGCAGCCCACGGTATCGGTCTTATTGATATGGTGGTGGTTAATCTTTATCCTTTTGAGAAAACGGTTCAAAAAAAGAATGTGTCCCTGGAGGATGCCATTGAAAATATTGATATTGGCGGGCCTTCCATGCTGCGCTCGGCGGCCAAGAATTATAAAAGTGTGGCGGTGATCTGCAATGCAGAGCGCTACAGTGAGGTGTTGAGTGAATTAAATAATAATAGCGGGATTTTGTCAGACAAGGTCTTGGCTAAACTCGCCATTGAAGTCTTTGAACGCACCAGCTCCTATGACGGGGCCATTTTTGACTTTTTAAAGAACCGTTTCAAAACTGATAATTCATTTTCTTCCTTCCCTAAGACTTTCAATTTGTCTTTTTCGAAGTTCCAAGATTTGCGTTATGGTGAAAACCCTCATCAAACCGCAGCTTTTTATAAGGATGCCTCTAATCGTCATGGCCTTTGCGGCCTGCAGCAATTACAAGGCAAGGAACTTTCTTTTAATAATATTTTGGATTTGAATGCAGCGGTCGACATTGTGCGTGAGTTTGACCAGCCGGCCGCGGTGATTATCAAACATAATAATCCATGTGGTGTTGCCCAGGATAAAACCCTGGATCGTGCCTACACCAAGGCCTATCAATGCGATTCACTTTCTGCTTTTGGCGGGATCATTGGTTTGAACCGTGAGGTGGATGCCAAGACTGCAGGCACAATTGTCAAAAGCGGATTTATGGAATGCATTATCGCACCGGGCTTTTCTGATGAGGCCAAAAAACTTTTTGAACCAAAGAAGAATTTACGTCTCTTGGTGCTGGACATTGCAGCCTTGGAGCCGGAACGCTATGATTTTAAAAAGGTCTCTGGCGGTCTTTTATTGCAGGACAAAGATAACCGTAATTTAAAGGCCGAAGATATCAAGATTGTGAGCAAAATTAAGCCCACCAAGATACAAATGGATGCCATGATTTTTGGATGGAAATTAATCAAGCATGTCAAAAGCAATGCCATCGTGCTCATCAAAGGCACTCAAACCATTGGCATTGGCGGCGGACAGACCAGCCGGGTTGATTCCGCGATCCATGCCATCAGAAAAGCAGGCAAAGCGGCGAAGGGTAGTGTGCTCATTTCTGATGCGTTTTTACCACAACCTGACACCGTGACCTTTGCCGCCCGTGCAGGGATCAAGGCCATTATTCAAACCGGCGGTTCCATCATGGATGAAGCGGTGATCAAGGAAGCAGATAAAAAGAAAATCGCCATGGTCACAACCAGCCTTCGCCATTTCAAACATTGACGGTGTTAAACCCGCACAACTACCTCAACAGCTTTTCTAATTTCGAATCCAAGCTTCATCAAGTACGCCCCGAAGATTTCTCACTTGAACGCGTTCAAAAGCTTTTGAAATTGGCTGGCAATCCAGCAGCGAGTTTAAAAATCATTCATGTGGCTGGCACCAAGGGCAAAGGCTCAAGCTGTGCATTTTTAGCCAGCATTCTTCAAAGAGCAGGGTACAAGGTTGGGCTTTATACCTCACCGCATTTGCACAAGGTCAATGAGCGCATCCGTATTTTATCTAAGACAGAACCACTCGATGATTTTAGCGGATCAATTTCCGACGGAGAAATGGGGGAGATTCTTTCATTTTTAAAGCCTTTTATTGACAGTATTATCAATAACGGAAGCTTTTTAACTTATTTTGAAGTCTTGACAGTCGCAGCCCTTTGTTATTTTGCCAGATCAAAGGCAGAGATTGTTATTTTGGAAACAGGTTTAGGTGGTCGCTTAGATGCCACCAATGCCGTTGATTCCCTGATTGCTGTGCTCACACCTATTAGCCTTGATCATACAAAAATTTTGGGTGCCACTCTCGATCAAATTGCTTTTGAAAAAGCTGGTATCATTAAAAGTGCGAAGCAGAAGGTGGTGATAGCGCCACAACCTAAAGAAGCTTTGGATGTGTTGCTTGGGCCCTGTCATGATTTGGGTATTAATCCGATACTTGTGCTTGGTACTGCCAATCGTGAATTAGGCTTAGAAGGTCCGCACCAGCAAATCAATGCCGCCGTAGTGATTGAGGTCATTAATTTGTTAAAGACCCAAGGATTTAAAATAAGTGACGAAGCGGTATCTCAAGGGTTAAAATATGTGCGCTGGCCGGGACGCTTTGAGTATCTTAAAAAAGCTCCAGATGTGATTGTTGATTGTGCGCATAACGATGCTTCAGCACAAGCATTGGTTGAAACTTTAAAACAGCATTACCCAAAAAGAAAGTTTATTTTTGTATTGGGTATTTCTCAGGATAAGGATGTCGCGGCCATTTGTTTGGGCTTAAAAGACATTGCCGCTAAAATTTATTTAACTCAAGCCCAGCATCCACGCGCGCATCAGTTTAATGCCCAGCAAGCCAGGGATTATTTTGGCGATAAGCCCTTTGAAATAACGCGCAATATCGATGAAGCTTTGGACCAGGCCATAAGATTCGCTAAAGGTGAGGATGTGATTGTGGTTACA
>Ga0206849_1005_pt3 | contig 21333 bp, 22 predicted proteins | sample Alteio_BWOrgCont_15_FD_152892 | JGI IMG/M metagenome (GOLD analysis project Ga0206849, IMG submission 152892) | Enriched cells from forest soil in Barre Woods Harvard Forest LTER site, Petersham, Massachusetts, United States -... | ecosystem: Environmental > Terrestrial > Soil > Temperate forest >...
ACTTTGTTAGGATCCGCTTATTTTTATTTAACTCGGTAGTAATCTCAGTCTTGAGTTTTTTAATCTCTGCTTTTGATAGGTCCTTCGATGAACTGCCTGCGCCAAGCTTTCGAGTTAGTTTTGCGAAGCTTTGTGTAAACTCCTGCAAATCTGAAGCGAGGCCCTTCATGGCGTGCAGAGAGGTTCTGGTGCTTAAAATCAGCACAACAAATAGTTTTAATTTTTTCATCTCAATTCCTTTTTTTGAGTAACACAGCATTAGCTTCTTTTTATTCTCGCTTTTTGGAAGGCAGATAAGCAATAGTTGCAATAGTGAGTTATGAGCAGACTTCAGGTTACTTGTTGCTAAAAATATTTTAAGATAAAGCACATAGCTTACGAAAAATAAAAGTGAGGACGAGATGATCAAAAAGTTGCCGGTTGATGTGAGCTCTTTTATAACAATGCGTCAGAACGACTATCTCTATGTTGATAAAACTCAGCAAATGTACAGCCTTATCCGCGCTGCGCGCCTTTTTTTTCTTTCTCGTCCTCGTCGTTTTGGCAAAACGTTACTTATTGGAGCATTGGAGGCATTTTTTTTGGGGAAAAGAGACCTCTTTTCGGGACTTTGGGTTGACAGCATTTCTGATTGTGATTGGCAGTCACACCCGGTTATTCGATTAAGTTTTGCAGGAAGCTTGACTGCCTTTGATTTTGAAAAAAATTTGATTGGAGATTTAGAGGATATTGCACAGCGCTATAATATCACGCTCAAAAAATATGATACTTTGGTGCTTTTATTTAAACATCTGGTTATGGCTCTTTCGGAGATTAATAAAGTGGTGATTCTCATTGATGAGTATGATTATGCGTTATTGCGCAATTTAGATAAGCCCGCCGAAGCAATAAAAATTAGAAATTTGATGCAATCGTTTTTTTCGGTTGTGAAGGATCTTGATGAGCAGATGCGGTTTGTTTTTATCACCGGCATCTCAAAATTTTCAAAAGCTTCTTTGTTTTCAGGGCTTAATAACCTTATTGATCTCTCTCAAGATGTTATTGCTGCAGAGTTAGTGGGCTATACTTCTGCTGAGCTTGTTAATTGTTATCAGCCCTATCTTGAGCAATTGGCTCATGCGCAATCAGTTTCGTTAGCAACGATTCTAGAAAAATTGCAAGAGTGGTATAATGGCTATCAATTTTCTAGAGCTCCGGTCAAAGTGTATAATCCTTTTTCTATAAACTTGGCCTGCTTTAAAAACAATATTGCCAATTACTGGATTGAATCGGGGACACCATCTTTTTTGATATTTCTTTTGGGGCGATTGCCTGCGCCAGTTCAAGATATAGAAGGAGTTTGTCTTAAAGAAAATAGTTTAAGTTCCTTTGATGTTGAATCAATTCCGCTCCATCCTCTTTTGTTTCAGACCGGTTATTTAACAATTGGTGATTATGATAATAGAACAGGAGAGTATCTTTTGCGCTATCCGAATCGAGAGGTGAGCCAAGCATTCAAAGATTATCTTGTTGCTGCTTTTGCCCATGTACCACTTTCAGAACTTGATCAGGGATGCGGACAAATTCGTCAAGCGCTACAAAACAATAATATTGAATTGTTTTGCGATGCTTTGAGAACGCTTTTCTCGAACGTTCCTTATCAGCTACATATTTCCCAGGAGCGTTACTATCATTCGCTTATACAAATGATTGGAACGATTATGGGGCTTGCCATCGAATCCGAAGTTTCGGTTAGTAGCGGTCGTATCGATCTTGTTATTACTTTTGCTCCGTACCGTTATGTTATCGAATTGAAGTTTGATAGTACTCCGGCTCATGCCTTAGATCAAATTGAAGAACGGCGGTATTATCAGCGCTATCTTATCGGTGATTATGTGATTGTTTTAGTGGGGATTGCTCTTAACCGTCGTCATGGATTTTTATGGATTGAGCATGTAAGTAGAATAGTCGATAAGTAAGCAAAAGATAGCGCTTGCTGATTGATTAGAGTGCCAGAAATTTATTTGTTTTTTTGGCTAATTTCGTCCTTATGAGCAATAATTTAGAAGATTTTTTTATTAAACTAGCTATAAAATCTCAAGGTTTTTAAGCTGTTGGTGTTTCACTAAATGTAGGGTGACAAATAATATTCTATAAACAATCCACTTTGCTCAATTTTTTCATGAACCTCATAACATGGCTTTGCAGATCCAATGTACATATAATAATCATAGCCAAAATGTACTTCCATAAAAGGCAAATTTTTAAGCTTACACCATAGGAAATTGCGTAAAATAAGTCGCACATAATTAGCGATTTCTTCTCTTCGTATGTTCTGGCCATTTTTTTTTTCATAGAGAGGATAAAGATAGGCTGAAAGAGGATCCCGTTTTTTTAATGTAACATGTTTTTCTAAACCATAAATAGTTAAATTATCTACTTTTAAGCATTCTACAAAGGCTAATACGGCATTAACGTATAAGCTTTCCATTTCAAGATATTCGACTAAGGTAAAAACCTTTCCTGAAAACTTTCTTCCTACCTCAGAAAAATCAGTCCATTCATCGAGTAAGTATGCTCCTTGCCCATCACGATTTTCAGGATTATATTTTGTTACTCGCCACCAATACATTTATTTACCTATCCACTTAAGTTGAGCGTCATATGTTCCTAAGCGAGTTGTTTTCTCATCTAACTCCTTTACTGATTTTGCCATTTTCCATACTCCATTGCTATGTATATCAGTATCAGGAGAAATATAGCATTTACCTTTTTTATAGACTGGTTGTCCTCTCTATTGCATTCTGCAAGCATATCAATGGTGCCACCATCGAGAAAAAAGGAACGGAAGTTTGGAGATAAGTGAGCAGCAGATGCCTGATTATTGTGCGCATAGTTTTGACAAGCTAACAAGCCCACAGCAACTGCATCAGAATAATTATTGGCCAGAAGGCGCTGGACCTTGACTTGTAACGGCTCCCGAAGATGATTATAGGAATCGCCCCCGAGAGATCGAGATGAACGGCTTCTCAAATGCTCACCAGCAGTAATTTTATGGGGTTGATAACAGGAGCTCGTAGATTGATAATTTGATGATCTAGAATTGCTAGAAAAAATATTCTCTTGGCTGTATGCCGATATACACCCGAGAATAGAAATCAAAAGTAGCGCACTTTGCTTCATCGGTCTTTTTTCTAACAACAAAAATTCCCTATCAATCTGAAGCAGCTTTTTCTTTTGCTTCCTGAGAGGCAAATGCTGCATAAAACTGCTCTGTGGGCATGACCTTTATTTTTTTTTGGCAAGAAGCAATAAGATAGCCACCCGCCTTGCTAAATAGGACGCTGCCGAAATAGCTTTTAAACTGATGATAATTAATTGCCCTACCAATACCCTGTTCTTTCATAGTACGCACATTCCAAATAGATACAATATCATGACCATTTCTTGAGGCAAGATAATGTTCTTGGGGATCCCATACTAGAGATTTGATCAAAGAGTGGCTGGGCACCTCACATTCGCTCTGCATAAAGTTTGTTTTTGCATTCCAAAGCGATACTTTGTTACCATTTCCCAGGGCTACTAAGAGTTGGGAAGGGTGCCAGGCAAGAGTCAGACAAGTTTTAATTTGATTTAGTTTAGTATGCTTTTCTAATGGATAAGGTTTATTTTTTGCAAGGCAACTCATGTAATTTCTTGTATCAATAATGCTAACGGCATCCTGTTTGTCGATTTGGCGGCAAACATCCTGTGCAAATGCTAACACTGAACCATCGTAACTATATGATACTGAGCCAGAATCATATGATCTTGCGTGCCAGTTAGAATTATATGCTTTTACGCGAATATTGCGAGAGTCTTCATTGATTAATTGTCCGCTCTTAGGATCCCACAGCTGGATGCGACCACTCCAACAGGACGTAATAAGGAGAGATTTGGTGGGATGAAATGCTATTGGACGCTCACTTGTATAAGGTCCCTGACTACCGGCTATAAGTTTATGAATTACTTTGCTTCTTTCTATGTCCCAAATGCAAATTGCTGCATCAGTTGCTGCTGAAGCAATTTGGCGGCCATCACCACTACATGCTATTGATGTAATAGTAGAGTCGTAATAATGAGATAGGTCATTTTCGCTTTTTTTTGCCTCAAACCAAATACTAGCATCATACCTATGTTTGTGCTCGATACTATTTTTAAAGTGCGAGGTATCAAGGTCAAAAATACCAAAACATCCGTTCTCCCCGCCCGCAACAATATAACGATCCTCGTGATGAGGGGCCATAGCACAGATTGTTCGAGGAGCACCTAGGGTTTTATAGGTCAACGGCATACTCTTTTCTTCAACCTCTTGTTCCATACCCCAAGTTATGTGAGGTGCAGAGAGCAAAAAGAGGAAAAAAATAGTTACGGAATAATAATTTGGTACGAACTTTTCCATTTACCTTCCCAAAAAAATTACAAAACTCATAATGCCTAATAAGTACAATAAAAGATAAAGCAACAGTTGATATTTTGCAATAATAGCCTAATATCAACCGTTGCGTAGCTTTTTTACTATCTATGAATCTTTGTTACAATCCAGTTCGTATGATTGTAATACTTGAATAAATTGCCCAATAGGGCGCGATTGTAACTATTCTTCCAGGCGCTTTTTGGTTTTGTTAAAAAGTGCACGAAATTTAAATCTTAATCGCCAAAAATGGCTCCATACCACTACATTTGTGGATTGGCAAACCAATGCTTATTGTTATCATTTAGAAATATTTTTAGCTGACTCATTTCAATGTTGTATCTATAAAATAACGCTATTAGTTCTTGCAATTTCTCATCAGATAGTATGGTGTTATTTAGCTGAAAATAAAGTTTATCTAGTTGTCCGCTCACCTGTTCTATGCAATGCATTTTTTCTATCCATTCCCAAAACGCTGCTTTATCATTTGAAGAATAAAAAATAACTTTAGGAGCAATAAGAACATTCTTACTTCTGATTTTCAGCTCTGCATTGTGAGGATATACGGAATGAAAACTGGGAGGAGCTTGAGTAGACTCTAGCCAATCCTGATATTCTTCTTCAAAAAATATTTTAAGCGCGTGGCGATTGATACTGTATCTATAAAATAAACTTAGTAGTTCCCGCACATTGTTTTCATCTAGGAAAGAGCTACGAAAATGTAAGCATAAATTTTGGCCTATTTCTGCAGAATTTTCGATACAAGCTATTTTACTTATCCATTCAAAGAGAGCTTCTTTATCATTTTTTGAGTAAAAGGTTAGGGGATCACAACTCAATTCTATGTTTTCATTAATCATTTTTTCCCTCGAATTCTTCCCCCTGGTATGATATTATCATAGCTTCTTCCTTTCTCATCTTGGACATCCCAATGAGGTTCACCATGATCTTGTGGGCCAGAAGGTATCCATATTTTTCCGTCTTGATCTGGCCATCCAGTTGTATTTTGAGGAAGTATAATTTCCTTTACGAAAAGGAAATAGTAGATATTTTATATTTATAACTACAAGCAAGATCAGAAATAAATTTGTCTAAATCTTAATTTCTTCCATAACAATCGAATCATCTGATGCGTAGTTTTTTTTCAAAAAATTGATTGCATCGTGGCGAGTGCTTACGATTTTTGGCGTATATTGTTTAGCCATATCAAGCAGAGTAATTAAGCGAAGCGTACTCAAAACTAAATAGTCAGAACCAATGAGATCCTTACGCCGTTCTTGCGGAGTTTTTGCAGCCTCTTTTTCTGCTATCTTTTTTTCAGCCTCTTCATTCTGCTCAACATTAATAGCATTTCTCAAGCTGCTTTCTTGGCCGAAGAATTTGTTAAACCAGACCATATCTTTGGTAGGAGCAAAGCGTGGAGTGATGACAAAATCAGGGGTAAGGCCAGTGCCTTGGATAGAACTATTATCCGGAAGATAGTAAAGAGCCGTGGTAATTTTGAGAGCGCAATCATTGCTGGTTGGAATAACTTCTTGTACCGATCCTTTACCAAATGTTTTAGAGCCTATAATGAATACATTTAAATTTGCATTTTTTGGTGAAGATGATGGAATTTTTTTGTCGGAGTGGGCACGTAAACATCCTGCTAAAATTTCTGCTGCAGAGGCAGTAAAATTGTTAACGATAATAAAAATAGGCATTGCGCTGGTAGCAACGGGGGAGCGGTGGGTGGTGTACTGTTCGATAACTTTTCCCTCACGGTTTTTAGTAGAAACAACTAAGCTTTCCTTGTCTAGAAAAAGAGCAGCTATATCTACTACAGCATTGAGAAGACCTCCAGTATTATTGCGCAGATCCAAGATAAGGCCCTTAGCTTTGGTTGTTTGGCATTTATTCAAAAGCTTTTCCATATGAGCAATAGAATTTTCGGTAAACATATTCAGAGCTAAATAAAAAATATTATGATCTTTAAAATAGAAACATGCAGCATTTTGATCTTTGACAACATCACGGATAATATCAAAAGGTAAAAGTTCTGCACAGCTTGTCCTTTGTACTTTGACATGCACTTTTTGTCCCTTGGGACCTTTAAGTTTACTTACAATTTCCTCAACGCTCATGCCGCGTACAGAGGCTCCCTCAATTTCAACAATTTTATCTTGGGCACGTAAGCCGGCTTTTTCTGCGGGGCCTTCTGAAATTACTTCAACGAGTGTAAGGGCTTCATGTTCAGGCCGTTTAGTATTGTCAATGACCACTCCGATACCAAAAAATTCTCCCTGAGTGGTTTCTTGAAGTTGCTTGAATTCTTGAGGGCAGACAAATGCTGAATGGGGATCAAGAGTAGAAACGAGTGATTTGATGGCTTCAATGAGTGCTTTTTCAGGATCTATTAGCTTGTAGTATTTTAGTCGCAATGCATTAAGGGTTTCGGATAAAGGTTTAGTCCATTCGTACACTATTTTGTCAAAATCTTCTACGGTTAGGGGTTCTTTCTTAGAAGATGAAATGCCACCCGTAATTTGATTAAGAAAGGTGAGTGTTAAGATTAATATGCATAAACGCTGCATAGATCGCTCCTTTATGCTAAACTGATATGAACTAACTCTAGCTGTTCTTTAAGAAGGTGTGCAAGAGTTGCAATGAATAACTATTTTTCTTACGGTAGATAAGACTTATGAAAGATCAAGCTTATGGGGAGATTGCAATTGATACGTTAGATGTACGGGATAAGGAAAAAGTCGGTGAATCAAAGCTTCTTATTGTAACAGGTTATTCTGGTGCAGGAAAAAGTACAGTATTGCGAGCTTTGGAAGATATTGGCTTTTTTTGTGTTGATAACTTACCTTTATCACTCTTAACTTCTTTTTTTCAATTAACCTCCGGCCCTAATAGTATTGGCCAAAATGTTGCCTTGGGTATTGATGCACGTGGCGGAAATTCAACGCAAGAACTTATGTCTCAATTGGAGAAAAGCAATGCTTTACGTTCAAGTCCCGCAAAAATATTTTTTTTAACGGCGAGTAATGAAGTCTTGCTCAAAAGATTTCAGGAAACACGGCGCAAGCATCCCTTAGGTGATTCTGTGGGAGTTTTAGAGGCAATTATTAGTGAAAAAGAGCTTCTAAAGCCATTGGCTGAGATGTCAGATGTCCATTTGGACACCGATCAACTTAATATACATCAATTACGCACCTATGTTAGGCAACTTTTTGCTGTGGGGCAGGATAGGCGCTTACTAGTAACTCTTGTATCTTTTGGATTTAAATATGGGGTTCCTGCCGAAAGCAATTTTGTATTTGATATTCGTTCGCTTCCTAATCCTTATTTTATACCAGAATTAAGAGCAATGGATGGAACCATGTCTGAAATAGAAGGCTATCTGTTTGCTCAGCCAGCAGTGCAGCAATATTGGGACAAGCTTATTGATTTTTTTATTTTTTCAGTAGATCGTGCCTATCAAGAAGGACGTTCTTTTTTGAGCTTTGCTATTGGGTGTACAGGAGGAAGACATCGTTCTGTTGCGTTTGTAAAAAAAATGAGTAGCTGGGAATTTTCCAATGCTCATTGCTTGGTTAAGCATCGTGATATTAATCAGGAGGGGTAATGAAGAGGGTAGGTATCTTTTTTATGCAGATGGGTAGTGTAGCGCAAGTAGTGGCGTTTGTTTTTTTTTATTTTTGGACGGAAAGCGCTCTAAAAATTGCTCGTCAAGACTGTCATCATCTTCGCACTGTTCTCAATGAGCTTAAAAAAGAAGTGGAGACCTATGATTGTCAAATACGCGCACGGGAAGAAAATACTTTTTTAGTAGAAAAGAAGGCACGAGAGGAGTTACAAATGGCGCGACCAGGTGAAATAGTGTATATATATAAAACCGGTGTAAAGGAGATGCAATGATCTATCGTTTGCCAGCATTGCCCTATACTTATGATGCCCTAGAACCTTATATTGATAGCCGTACTATGGAAATTCATTATACTAAACATCATCAAGCTTATGTTGATAAATTGAATGAAGCATTTAAAAAACATCCTGAGTATAGTGATAAATCTTTAATAGTTATTTTAAAATCATTAAAAAAATTGCCTGATGATATCCGTGAGGCAGTAAGAAATAATGGAGGGGGCCACCTTAATCATACGATGTTTTGGAGCATGATGAAGAAGGGTGGGAGCACAGCTAGGCAGAGTAAGTTAACCGCGGCTATTGCTAAAAAATTTGGTTCTGTAGAGTTAATGCAGGAAAAACTTAATCAAACAGCGGTAGAGCGTTTTGGAAGTGGTTGGGCCTGGTTGTGCGTTGACAAAGAGGGGGAGCTTATGATAACTTCAACCTCAAACCAAGACACCCCTTTTTCTGAGCAGCTGATTCCTATTTTGGGTATTGATGTATGGGAGCATGCTTATTATTTGCTGTATCAAAATCGTCGCCCAGACTACCTTAAGGCGTGGTGGTTGGTTGTTAATTGGGATACCATCGAAGATAATTATGCAGGAGCCTTGGGAGATTTATAATTTTTTGATCATATATGAGGTGTTACATGGATGAGCATGAACAATCCCGCGTTGAGGCTCATTCAAAAAGTGAGCATGCGGTTCGTTTAGAAAAAGTTGAACAGTTGCGTGCTCAAGGTGTCGAGCCTTGGCCTAACGCTTTGCCTATTACGGCGCGCTGTCAGAGCGTTGTGCAAGAATTTGCTGAACGAGAAGGGAAGGAATATGCGGTAGCAGGGCGTATTATGACTATACGCTTGCATGGCAAAACAGCCTTTTCTACTATTCAAGATGATAGCGGAAAACTTCAGATTTATGTTACCAAAGATAATTTAGGAAGTGAGCATTTTGATTTCTTCAGTTCCTTGATAGATATAGGGGATATAATTTGGGTGCACGGAAACTCATTTAAAACTAAGACCGGTGAGATTAGTCTTAAAATTACACAGTTGCGGTTGCTGAGCAAATCCCTTTATCCGTTACCGGAAAAATTTCATGGACTTGTTGATGTTGAAACGCGTTATCGCCAACGATACCTTGACCTTATAAGTAATCCAGAAAGTAAAGATAAATTTCGCAAACGTTCCCAAATTGTAACTGCATTACGCTCTTTGCTGGATCAAGAGGGCTTTTTGGAGGTTGAAACTCCGATGCTGCATCCAATTGCGGGGGGAGCAGCGGCTCGTCCATTTATAACTCATCATAATGCTTTGAGTTCTGATTTTTATTTGCGTATTGCCCCTGAACTTTATCTTAAAAGACTAGTAGTGGGGGGGTTTGAACAAGTGTATGAAATTAACCGTAATTTTCGTAATGAGGGAGTTTCAACGCGGCACAATCCTGAATTTACTATGCTTGAATTTTATTGGGCTCATCGAGATTATCATTTCATTATGAATTTTGTAGAAAAATTATTACGTTCTGTCGCTGCGCAGGTAGTAAAAAATGAAAGTTTTCCGTATGGTGAACATACAATTGATTTTTCTAATCCCTTTAAAAAGTTGACTGTTATACAAGCTGTGGCTGAATATGGGGGCTATAGCGTTGAAAATCTTCAAATAGAAACAATTGATGGGGTAATTCGAGAACAGAATATTGTCTTACCCGGTGCGCAAAACGCTTGCTGGGGAGTTAAGCTGTTTGCGCTTTTTGAAAAATTAGTGGAACCTTATCTTGTGCAGCCAACTTTTATTATCGATTATCCACTAGAGATTTCTCCTCTTGCTAAGCGAGATCCGCAGAATGCTGACATTGCTTCTCGTTTTGAGCTTTTTATAGGGGGTATGGAAATTGCTAATGGCTTTAATGAGCTTAATGATCCTAAAGAACAAGCTGAGCGCTTTAAGGAGCAAGTTGCTGCTTATGCAGCAGGAGATGACGAGGCCCATAAATTTGATTCAGATTATATTTTAGCTCTAGAGCATGCGCTTGCGCCTACGGTGGGTGTTGGCATAGGAATTGATCGTTTGGCTATGCTTTTAACTAACACTGTCTCAATTCGGGATATGATTCTGTTTCCTACGCTTAAAAAGAAATGATCAAATTGTTTTTTTTTAGATTTCGAGTATCCTAGAAGTTAGTTTAAATAAGATTTAGTTTAAATAGTTATTTGGAGTTATATATGCCAGTTCCTAAACGTAAAAGATCTCGACGACGACGGGATCAAAGGTTTGCTAATAAAGGTATTAGTGTTAAGTCAATTTCAGGCTGTTCTCATTGTTCTGCTCCTCAAAGTGGCCATCAAGTTTGCAGCGAATGCGGTTTTTATAAGGGGCGTAAGGTAATGCCCACTAAAGCTGATCGCCGCTTGAAAAAAGCCAGTGCAGCTCCTAATGTCCAGCAAAAAACTTCTGATATTTCTAGCCAAGAATAGATTATGATTGCCGTTGATGCGATGGGGGGAGATTTTTCGCCTCAAGTTGCGGTTCGGGCAGCATACGCAGCAGCGCGCTTAGGAGTGATTATCTCATTATTTGGCGATCAACACGTACTTAAGGCTTTGCTGGATGAAGAAGATGTGCGCTGGTCTAGGTTTGGGCTTACAATAGTAGATTGTTCCCAATCAATAGGTATGGGAGAAGATGCAGTTCGGGCTGTTGTTTCCAAAAATGATTCTTCTCTGGTTCAGGCATTGCGTGCTGTTGCTCAAGGAGACGCTTTAGCGGTTGTAACGGCAGGGCATTCCGGGGCTGTTTTAGTTGCGGCCTCCTTGCATGTAGGACGTCTTAAGGGTGTAAGCCGGCCTGCTATAGGGTCGTTTATACCTACGCTTGGCGAGCCAGTTTTTTGTATTGATTTAGGTGCTAATCCTGATGCCAAACCTGAGCAATTGCGGCAGTTTGCATTGATGGGTGCTGTTTTTGTCAAACAACAAAAAGACAAAGAAAAGCCTAGAGTAGGGCTGCTTTCTAACGGTGTTGAGCCCTATAAAGGATGTGCAACAGTGAAAGGGGCGTATGCTCTGCTGAATGAGCCTTCTGCTCATTTTAATTTTGGTGGAAATTGTGAGCCAACTCATATTTTTGAGGGGCTTTTTGATGTGATAGTGTGTGATGGTTTTGTCGGCAACATTATGTTAAAGTCTGTCGAGACCACAGTAAAAACTATGATGGTTTTATTGAGTAAAGAATTTTCTGTTTCTTGGCTTGGGAGAATTGTTGGCTATTGGGCGCGTCCTTTTTTCAGAAGAGTAAAATTAAAAGTTGATTACAGCCGATGGGGGGGAGCACTTTTGTTGGGGGTCAAGAAGCCGGTGATTATTGCTCATGGCTCTTCTGATGCAGAGGCTCTCAAAAATGCAATACTATTTGCAGCTGATGTGGCTGCTGAAAATAGTATTAAACATTTTGGCGAGCGTGTAGAATTGGTGTTGGGTGAAGAAGTTGAAAGAGTAGTAAGCAAAAAACTTAATTCTGAGGTGGAGTCCTATTTATGATAAGCAGCGAATTTATTAGTGAGATAAGGCGTGGAGTTGATAATCGACAAATACGAATTGCCGCTCTGATAGTCTTTATTTTTTTGGGAGCTTTTGGGGCTTGGTATGGTTACCGATTGTACAAAGATACTCAGCGTCAAGAGGCTCAGTTAGCCTTTTCTAGTGCGATGGATGATTTTTATAAGGCGCAGGCAGGAAGAGTGGCTTGGGAGGATGTGACCGTGGTGGCTGATGTAGCCTATCATCGTCATAGTCAAGCCTGGACAGCTCCTTACTTGTTGGGTGTTGAAGCTTATGCTTTAGAGCAGAATGGCAAGATAGATGAGGCGATAAAGATTTGGGAGAAAATTGTTCAATTAATCGATCACTCTAATCCCTTTTGGTATATTTTTTCTACTAAGAAGGCAGTGGTAAAAACTCAATCTTCTTCGGATGAAATTAAAAAAGAAGGAGTTGAAGAACTGCAAGCTTTAGGTAGAGATGAAAAAAATATATATCGGGATCAAGCCCTTTATTACTGGGGATTATTTGAAAAGAAAGCATGGGTTATGTTGGCTGAGCAGTTCGGGCAAACTGATTCTCCATGGGTTGCATTGATTCATACTAGATAATTTTTTTATTACAATTTTTTTAAATTAAGTAAAAGTAGGATGCAAGACTATTCTAAAGTTTTAAGAAATGATATTCGTGTTCGCTTTGCTCCGTCACCAACAGGACATCTTCATATTGGGGGGCTGCGCACTGCTTTGTTTAATTGGCTTTTTGCGCATCACTATAAGGGTACTTTTCTCCTAAGAATTGAAGATACTGATGTTGAGAGATCAAAGGCTGAATATACTCAGTCAATTTTAGACGCTTTGGCTTGGGTATCGATTAATTCTGATGAGCCGATTGTTATGCAAAGTGCCTTTGTGGATGTTCATAGAAAATATGCAAATCAATTAGTTAGCCAAGGTAAAGCCTATCGTTGCTATTGTCCCCGTACTGAATATAGTGAGGGAGACTATGGTCGCTATAAAGGAACGTGTCGTAATCTTTCAAGTGTCGATGCTGATGATACTCGGCCTTATGCAATACGTCTTAAGGTTGATCTTTCGAATGACGCTATGATTAGTTTTCATGATCTAGTTCGAGGGCCTCTATCTTTTAATGCGGATCAGCTTGATGATTTTATTATAGTTCGTTCAGATCAGACACCTGTTTATAACTTTGTTGTTGTTATTGATGATATTGCAATGAGAATTAGTCACGTTATTAGAGGTGAAGAGCATATTTCTAATACACCGCGCCAAATCCTTTTATATCAGGCGTTGGATGCTTTTATTCCCCATTTTGCTCATCTGCCTATGATTTTAGGGCCGGATGGCACAAAGTTAAGTAAGCGCCAAGGAGCTACTTCTGTTGATGAATACCAGAAGATGGGGTATCTACCGGCGGCCCTTTGTAATTACTTAGTTCGTTTAGGATGGGCTCATGGCGATCAAGAAATTTTTACTGCCCTGGAAATGATTAACTTTTTTACTTTGGAAGCAGTTGGTTCTAAGGGTGCAATATTTGATCAAGCTAAACTTGACTGGGTGAATAGTGTGTATGTGCGAGCGTCGGATTCTGATTATCTTTTACAAACTATACTTCAGTATGTTGAGCCTCGGTTGTTAGAAAAGTGCAAAAATTGGTCGCGAACAGCTCTTATAAAGTTGATAGGATTATATAAAGAGCGAGTAAAAACATTGCAGGAGATGGTTAGTGAATTAGTAGCCTTATATGAATTACCACGAGCATATGATCCAGAAGGATTAAAATTGCTTACTTCGCAAGTAGAGGCAGCTTTGCACGAAGTAATAGTTCAGCTTTCTTTGGCTCAGATAGTCGATTCTCAGCATATACAAATCCTTGTTAAGGATGTGGCTCAACGTTTTTCTATGAAATTATCTGAAATTGCGCAGCCCTTACGTAATGCTTTAACGGGCAAAACGGCAAGTCCTGGGATTTTTGAATTAATAAGTATTTTGGGAAAAGATGAATCACTGAAGCGATTAGAGCTGTATGCGGCACAGAGGCCGCCCTAGACAAAGAATAAAGGAAAGAGAGCAATGAAGAAAATTGGTATGCTGTTCCCAGATTATGCAAGTCAGTATGTGGGTATGGCTAAGGAGTTATATGATAGTTCACGCGTTATGCAAGAATATTTTGAAGAAGCGTCGAATTGTTTGAATGTTAATTTCGTGAAGCTTTGTTTTGCTGCGTCTGATATAGAACTTTCAAAAATAGACAATGCTTATACTGCCCTTTTTTTAACCAGCGCAGCTTTAGCAGCTTTTTTAAAAGAAAATAATATTATGCCGACGCTTGTAGCAGGGTATGGCATTGGTGAATTTAGTGCGGTTCACGTAGCCGGTGGTCTTAGTTTGCCTGATGGTCTTTATTTGTTGAATAAATATGCTCATTTTTATGAAGAACTTTTGGGTCACCTAAAAGTTTCGCTTATGCAAATTCGTGGGATAAAAACTTTAAAACTTAAAAAGCTCTGTTCTTTAATTTCTAGCGCTATTCATAAGGTCTATATAGCAGCTTATAATAATGCTGATGATCATTTGCTAGCCGGTCATACGGATATGGTAAATCTTGTTGCTCAAGGTGTCAAGGAACTTGGGGGTATAGCATACAAAGATAGGGTTGAACGAGGTCTTCATGGAGATTTGATGGAGATGGTTGTTAATAACTTAAAAAAATATTTAACTAAAGTTGATTTTAAGGATCTGCAAGTTCCTTTAATTGCAAGTGTTGACGGCTTGCTTGTTCAAAAAGGAGATTTAGTTAAGCGTCGTCTTATGAAGCAGCTGCATGCTCCTTTGTTATGGGATAAAGTTATGGCTTCGTTTGCTGAATGCGATATTATTGTAGAGATTGGTCCCGGCACTACTTTATCAAAGTTAGTAAAGCAACAGTATCCTGAAAAGCCCTCTTGCGCGATAAATAAAAAAAGTGACTTTCAAGATTTAGAGCATCTGTTATAGTATAATAAAGGTTGATACTATTAATTATTATAAACTTATAAGGGCTTTGCGGTGAACAGCTTTGATAAAGATGAAACGTATAATCGTGTTGTTGCTATTATTAGCCAGATTCTTACAATTTCGCCAAGTACCATTGATGGTACCTCAAAATTAGAGGCTTTAGGGGCAGATTCGCTTGATATGCTGGAAATTATCATACGGCTTGAAGAGGCTTTTGGCGTCGAAATCAATGATGAGGATGCGAGTAAAATAACCTGCGTACAGGATGCTGTCGATAAAATTCATAGTATGCGTATAAAATAAGAGTTATTGCTGTCTTTGGGGGGATTTTTAAAAATTTTTATCAATTGACAATCTGGAAAATAAATGCTATTTATAGAGATATGCAGCGTAGATATTTAATATGTATTGTTTTTAAGTATGAGTTTCAAACTTTGAGATAGGAAGTGCGATATGAAATTTAATCGATTGTTTTTGGTGTTAATAGTTGGAGGAAGCTTAAGTTTGGTTACAAATGGCAGCTTATATTCTATGCAGCAAACAAAACAGTCAATGGTGGAAAAGTCTGGCTTGCCAAGGAGTAGTGGTTCTTGTAGGAAGATAGTGCATGTGCCCAGCGATATGGAAAGATTGCAGTATAGTCTGGCTCCTTATCTATATTGGGGAGGAGCAGCTGGTTCTTTAGGAGGCATGGGCTACGGCATAAAAAATTATTTGTTTAATGCTAAGGGACCAGTGACTAAAAAATGTGTTGTAGGGGGGGTAGTGGCAGTTGTTTTCTCTTGGGTGAATCGCAAAAGTATCGCATGGGGTAGATACTATGATTTTGGCCAAAGAAAATCGTTAGAAAGCTAACGAAAATCATAGAATTTTTATTATAGGTGGGGTTTTTAATTTTAGGGATCGCTTAGGGGTTATAATGGAAATTAAATTTTTAGGGCTGCTTTTTTTGGGGGGAGTATTTTTTCAGAATTTTTCAATGGAAGTGAGAATAGAGACAGAAGAGTATAAGCCTTTTGATAATGTACACTATCTCAAAAGATTGGAATATCAAAATGGATATAGCGCCTCGCAACCGGGAATAATAACAGAACTTTTATATCCTTTCAGTCTGGAAGCTCAAAAGAAAAAATTTGGAGATAAACCACTACCTGATAAAGAATTAGAAGAGCTCATACATGAAACCAATGCTACTATTTTTAGATTAAAAAATAAAACTTATGAGCGTCTTCCGATTTTTTTTATGAACAGAAAGGCTGGCTACGATAATGAGGAGCTTACTGTATTGTTTACAGGAGGTGGGATATGGGTTAATAATGAAAGTCCACTTCCAAAAGATTCTGAAGCTTTGGTGATGGGCGCAACAGGCTTGGTAAGCGGCGATTGGTGGAAATATAAGATAGTGCGACCGAATGCTGCAAGTGCGCTGACGGGAGTTGCGGTTGGTGGGCTTATAGCAGGAGCAAATTATCTAAAAAAGCAGGGACATGGCAATTTAGCGGCCTTTAGCGCAACAAGTTTCGCTCTTCTTGGGGGCCTTACTACCTTGCATCAAATGAAGGTTTTTCCTTTTGCTGTTAAAAAATTATGGTATTTTAAAGGGAGCGTTGATTTGCCCCTGGGGGTTTACGAGGCAAGGTGTGAGGAGGTCCAAAAATTGTTAGAAGAACATCCTTTATTAGGCCACAAGAGCTGAGCTATTTTTACTATGCTGATGAGCAAGTAAAATCTTGCGCCCAACTTTACTTCGTAACGCAATTTTTGGATGACCTATATCATGTGCTTCTTCGCTTTCATCTGTTTGTGCTCGGAAAATTTTCATAGCAGTTACAAGTCCCTGAGCATAACTTGCTGAGTGTAATGCCGTATGAATGTCGGCTCTTAATTCGATAAAGCGCGCTATTTTATTGACGGGGTCGGTAGTTAGCGGTGAAAGAGGGATTCCCTTTTCTTCTAAGAAATAGTGTAAAGAAGTTTTAAGGGCAGCGTCTTGATAAATAATATGCTGCATCTCATGAGCAATAATATACCGTTGCATAGAATGGGGGTAAGAAGTAAGTTCAGCTTCATTAATACACAATGTAGTGGCATAGGCACCTGCGGGAGATCTTAAGTTAGCATTTCCTAAGGCGTTTAGGCCCGTAACTTCAAACTCTTGAGCTATTTCATTGATGAGGTTTTTGGTTTTTTGAGAAAGAGGATACACTTTTTTAGGTAAAGATTCTTTAATGGTAAGAGAAAATTCTTTACACGTTTTATAATCTACTCCATATTTTTCTTTCACCAGCTCCCAGAGCCGCTTTTCTTCTTTATTTAACCAGTCCTCGTAAAATAGGCGCATATTTTTTTTATTGATTTCTGCGTTGACTGGTATGCTTTTGAGGGTGCTATTCCTATTTTGGGGCGTTTTGCGTACTAGAATAGCAATTATAAGTGCTACGCTGATGCAAAAAATCTTAATTTTATTATTCATATATACCCTTTTTTCAATTTTTAATTATTAATAATATAATGCTATCAGCAATAATTAACTTTGTCAAAGGGGGCAAGCTGCTCAGCTAAATTTAGGGTAGAGCCATTAAAAAGGTTTGGGAGAACAGAACTATAATAAGGATTTAGTAGGGAAGACCTGATATATCCACTTAATGTAGAGCAATGAAGAAGCTGTAGCCCTTTGAAAGACTACAGCTTTTCTTCTTTATATGCAATTTCGTTAGCACTTATAAAATGGGAGTCTAAATTACTCCATTTCTTCGCCGCTAATATGACGTACTCGACCGTCAGCTTCTACGACTTTATATCCGCCGTTGCTGACTTCTACATCTCCACGTTCTGTGCATGATTTAGGACAAACCCATCGGCAGGTTGTATGTTTGATACATTCTGCAGGTTCTCGTATTTCAACGGCACGGCAACATATTGGAGGACAGGTCATAGGTTCTTCAGTGTGTCTGATAACTTTGTAAGTTGGGCATGCTGCTTTTACTTCGCAAGGTGCTGCACATGGTGTTTCGCAAGATGATACTGCGCAACCTTGGTTCCGATTACATCGGCTGTTACCAAAGAACCGGTATGCTTGAGCTTCACTGCCAACAGCCAAGGCTGCTACGGTGAAAGCTACTATTAACAGCTTCTTCATGAGACTCTCCTTTTAAAAGGGGGTTTATAAATACTTCTTTTTTTAGTGGATACCGTAAACCCTCTCTGCGGTATCACTACCTATAGCATCTCAAAAAACATAACAGTAATTCAATAGTTTGATTAAAAAAAGTATTGAATTAGTCAATTTTGTGCGCATTTATGCCTATTTGTACTATAAAAAAAGTTGGAAAAGCTAAAAAAAGTCAGTATAAAAAACCCCCAACATTTTAATGCTAGGGGTTTTTTATACTGACTTTTTTTTAGGTGATTACTTATGCCGAAAATGGATATTTAAGAGAAGGCAAAGCCAGCTTTAAGCCATCCGGCCCACTGGTCAAGCGCATTATTATCGCTGCCTGAAAGTTCAATTTCGGCGCCTGCCCCCACAAAAGGGGTATAGTCATAGCATTCCCAGGCATAGTTAACGTGAAAAAATGCCGTATGAGAAAGTGCTGTAGGTTGTTCAGCTGAAGTTATACTTAAGTTGTTGTTAGAAATAAAGGTGAGTGTTGTATCAGCAGTGCTCATCCCATTAATTTTAGTATTGCTTGCTGAGTCGCTGGCAGAGGTACTTCCTGTTCCCTGCGTTACACCTTTTATTGCAAACGTATCGACAGGTAATTGTTGACTAACGGTAACTTTATCGTTGGTTCGACACCAGAACTTGTAGCCAACATCTAAGGTAAATCCGCCTCGTTGATAATCAAATAGAAGAGCTGCTTCTGCTTGAATATCATTACTTACTTTGCACTGAAGAGCTAAAACGTTTGGTCCAAAAAGGATTTCACTGAACACGCCCGCGGTCGTAAATTTTTTAATAAAAAGGCGATTGCTGCCAATATTTTGAGATCCATCAGCATTGTTTAAATCAAATATACGACGTTGTTTTGCGCCAAACATATGATAGATCTTACCATTTGCCCAGCTGCTGAAGGATGAATCACAGCAGTTATTCCATAGCTCATAGTGGAAAGTTGTGCCGGCTCCGAGTCCATATTGATGACCATTGCCTGCAAGAGGTTCAAACCAGAATTCTGCATCTGGTTGATTGCCAGTAGGGAAAATGGCACGCAATTCAAGACCCAGATGGCTGTATTCACAAGCCCAGAAATTATATCCTAAAGCGGTTTCAACATCAGCAAGTCGAGTTTTTGTTTGTGCACCATCTACCTTGCCATACAAAAGAGGTTGTTTTAAATCAGGAAATGTTGCGATATTGATAACCTGGCCTTGCAGTGCTGCTTTTACGCTAGAAACTGGGGAAGGAGTTGGTGAGGCATTGCCCAGCGTATTGGCCACAATTACCGACCCTGTAGTCAAAAGATTTTCGTGGATATTCATATCCCAACGAGTCCACGTCACAGGAGCGTGGCAATCAAAATAGAGGCCCTCAATCCATTCGTCAAGATTAATACGAAGATTAAGATCAACAAAAACATTCTGAACTTGAGGAAGTGCAATAATACTGCTGTTAAAACCAAGAAGGCCGCCTGTAGCAAGATTATTGTTAAGAAAAAGATTTTCTGCGTAAATATCTACACCCGGTAGAGCAATTGCTGTAGTAGCAAAATCACTGCTGCCTACTGTTCCGATAGTCATCGAATTGGTTCCGTTAAAGAACAGATATTTGCCAATTTCATCACGATCAAATGAGCTTTCATAACCTGCGGTAACGCCAAAAAAACCGTTGAGGCAATCAATATCATAAGGATTAAGAAAATGAAGCGTTCCGGCTTCTTGTATAATTTTGTTTAAGCCTGTAGATCGGTTTCTAAAGGTAGTTTTACCAAATGTAGCCCGAGCTAATAGAGATGATGCGCTGTGTAGTAACAACAGCCCAATGAATAATTTAGCGATATTACGCATGCCGACTCCTTTTGAGGAAAATTGGGGAAAATACGGGCCTCAATATACTCCAAAGATTCTTCTTTTTCAACTTTTAGTTGTGTTGCAAATATCTGCAGGTGGTTCTATTTTTTGGATAGGTAGCTTGGCCAGCAAAGAAGAAGATGAGGATGATGCAGAAAAATATAATGGTATACTTGTGTGCGTGCATTTCTTGTTTTAAATAAAACAGCTAGAAAGGGTTTTATGAATATTTATTCGTGGTGCATTGCTTTTTTTTGTTTCATATTTTTAGAGCCATGGCCTATATGCAGTTCGGGTCATGCGCTGTTGTTAGCACCTTTAACGACCTTCTTTAAAAGCAGTACTCTTATATTGTCGATGATGGATCATGTTGCACATATGCCTATTGCGCTTACGCTCTTATTATTTTTTTTGCCTGCCTGGTTTGATTTTTTTAAAGATAGTTGGCAGCAGGGAAGCCTTCTGATAATAATTGGAGCAGGAATAGTAATTGACCTTATTACTGTTATCTGTTATCTCTGTTTTGCCATTGTAGACAAAGAAATTTTTCCTTTATGGCTTGGTTTTTTTATAACAGCATCCCTTCTTATTTCTCTTCATTTTTGCCCAGCTGGAAACAGTACATTTATTCCCTCGATTTCAAGCGTACTATTATTAGGATTGGCACAAGGGGTTGCGCTTTTACCGGGCATCTCACGTCTGGGGGGCTACATTTGTAACAGCTCGCTGGTTGGGAGTTTCTCCTAGTTTAGCTTTTTCGCTCTGTTTTCTGATAGGTTGGCCCATTAATGTGGCTGGGGGAATCTTGGGTTTTGTCAAAATGACAGGTGCAGGGCTTATGGAAAAACTGTTGCATCCGTGGGTAGTAACTACTATTGTTGTTGCTAGTACCGGAGCATTTTTAGGTTTGTCTGTGATGCGTTGGCTGGTTGTGCACAACTATGTATGGTTGTTAGGAATATACGAATTTATTCCAATGCTCCTAGCGTTTTTTGTAGCATATTGAAAAATTTTTACGTTGAGAAAATGGCTATGATTCATAAAAAAACTGGTGTTTGGGGGCTGGTGGGAAAATTCTTCATGACTGCAGTTACTATCGGTACGGGACTCGTGCTGTTTTCTTTTAGTCCCTATGACATTTGCTCTTTATTTTACTCAACCGAATCAGTGTGCTGTAGTAATTTACTTGGTACTCCCGGAGCTTTTTTTTGCAGGTTGGCTAACCTATATTTTTGATGGAGGCGCTTATATTATCCTGCTTTTTTTACTCTATTCTAGCTATTCCTTGTTCAATAAGCATAGATGGCTTGCGTACTGGGATCAATTGATAGGATGGCTTGGGTTACTTGCTATTTCTTGTGTTAGCCAGGCGTGGCACGGAACAGCTTTATTTTCTCTGCAGCCAGCGGGGGGGGTTTTTGGACAAGCATTAGTTTCTAA
>Ga0206849_1047_pt1 | contig 21262 bp, 19 predicted proteins | sample Alteio_BWOrgCont_15_FD_152892 | JGI IMG/M metagenome (GOLD analysis project Ga0206849, IMG submission 152892) | Enriched cells from forest soil in Barre Woods Harvard Forest LTER site, Petersham, Massachusetts, United States -... | ecosystem: Environmental > Terrestrial > Soil > Temperate forest >...
GGCACCTTCCGGAGAGGCCAGATCTGCTGGGATTGCATCGGCGTGGCCGCCTTTCTTTTGAATCTCGGCCACTAGATACTCCGCTTCCTGTTTTGAGCGGCCATAGTGAACCAGGACATGAGCCCCGGCCTCAGCAAGAGCCACTGCTGTCGCTCGGCCGATTCCTCTGGATGCGCCCGTTACAAGCGCCGTTTTGTTTTGAAGTGTAGTCATTGCTCTCTCTTGCCCTTTCACGTCACGGTAGCTTGTTCTTGAGGTCCATGGCTGGCGGGTACGCTGTTTATGCGTTCATTCCGCCATCTACGGTCAGATTCGCTCCTGTGATGTACGAGGATTCAGGACCGGCCACGAACGCCACCATTGCGGCGATCTCATCTACGTGTCCATAGCGATCAAGCGCTGTGGCGGCCTTCTGCGGCACAGCCCAATCGCTCGAGGCGGGATTCAAATCCGTATCGATCGGCCCTGGCTGGACGTTGTTGACCGTGATGCCCCGGCTCCCGACCTCTCTGGACAACGCCTGAGTGAACATCTTGACGGCTCCCTTCGTGGCTGCGTAAGGCTCAAGTCCGGGCGCAACGGCGCGCTCGCCCACAGCCGAACCGACCATGATGATGCGGCCACCCGTCCTCATGTGTTTCAGCGCCGCCTGCGTCGTGGCGAATACACCGCGGAGGTTGATGTCGACCACACGATCCATCTCCTCCAGCGTCGATTCCTCGAACGGTTTCGGAATCGCCGTACCGGCATTGTTCACGAGCACATCAAGTCGGCCGAAGGCCGCGACAGCCTTTTCGACTGCACCCTTGACCGCTTCGACTTTGGCAGCGTCCGCCTGGATTGCGATGGCCTTTCCACCGCCGAGTTCAATCGCTTTGACGACCGCCGATGCTGCCCTCGCGTCCTTCGCATACGTGATGGCAACAGTTGCTCCATCGGCGGCCAGACGCTTCGCGATTGCTGCACCAATGCCCCGAGAACCGCCGGTTACGAGTGCCACTTTATTCGCCAAGTTAGACATAGATCTCCTTAGGTTTCCCTGAAACAATTTACCCGCGATCAGTTGGCCCCGATCCTGCTTGGCTAAGGCCGTTCTGAACCGCTTAGTGCTATACGATGATGGAGTCGCGTTGAAGATGCAGCAATATTGAACTATTTAGTTCTTTATTGGATAATATGTCTGTGGGACGCCCGAAAGGCTTTAGCCGCGAGCAAGTGTTGGAGAAGGCAATGCCTGTCTTCTGGAAACACGGGTTCGCGGATACGACGCTTCAGGAATTGGAACAAGCCACAGGCGTTAACAAGTCAGGGCTATACACCGAGTTCCGAGACAAGGAGGACCTTTTTGTGGCGTGCCTTCGACACTACCTTGAAAGCCAGGGTAAGAGGGGACTCCTCACCAAGCAGCCTCTTGGCTGGAAGAACGTCGAAACTTTCCTCAAGAATGGTCCTCTCAACAACTCGATGCGGGAGTTCGCTATCCTTCCGGATGAGGCTTATGGAGTTGTGACGGAGAATCGGACACTATTGGAGCGCCTTCTCGCGATGAATATCGGAGCGGAAAAAACCAAGATGGCTCCGTCAGCAATTGCGGAAATGGTGCTGTCGTTCTTCTCCGGACTGTGCATTGAGCGCAACCTCAAATCCGGCAATGCCTCGTCGATCCGCAAGATCGAGAACTTCATGACAGCTCTTCGCAGTCTCTAAACCGAACGATTAGTCGCCCGAAGTCAGCTATTGGAAGTGACCTCGGCCCGGCGATCCCAAGACATGTGCGCTTCCACATGTACATTGGCGATTTGGCGGTAACGGAGAATTGTTCCCGAGGGGAGGCCCACTCCCGCCCTTTCCACAATCTCACGGACCGGCGCATTAACTTCTGACTTAGCAAAGACCTTCATTGCGGCGTCAAGTATTGAACTCATCTTGCGCTGTCCATCTTTGCCTATCCACGGCTGAGGTCAGCGTTGCACAGGCCGCCACACCGCTCATTGGTTAAGGGTATGTACGACGAATTTATTGCGAGGGCGCGGAAAGGATCAATCCTCGAAAAGGGATCCGTACTCAAATGCCTTATGGGAAGCAATTCAAGTGGCCGAATAATCGGATATGGTACGAAATGCCGCCTATTCGGGCCAAGCTGATAAGTTCCAATCCGACAAGTGGGGGAGTGGCGGCTTGACAGGCGGTCCGGGCGCCTTAACACGAGGCGATTGCGCCACAATGCTCTAGCGCGTCAAACGGTCCTTGAATGACCTAGCGTTTCTAGAGCGAAAAATCTGAAGCTGTCTACGACTGCGGCTCGATTTCCCTTACTAACAGCGATACCAACTTCGCTCATCGGTATCCGGTCTAAAATCTCACAAGCGACTACCGAAGCGACATTATGTTTGACAGCCGATGCGGGCAGAATGGTGAAACCCATGCCTGAATCGACGAGTGAGATCATCGTTGGGATCTCTGCTGCGGTCTGGGAAACATAGGGTGCAATCCCGGCATCGCGAAGTATCCCCAAGATCAAATCATGGAATCCAGGGGCATGGGCGCGCTCATACCCCACAAAGTCCTGACCAGCCAATTCGCGCAGGCGCACCCTTTTTCTTTTTGCCAGTTTATGGGACGACGGTACCACGAGTACGAAGGGTTCGCGATGCACTATGACCACATCAAGGGCCGAGTATCCACCGATTGGCACACGAAGGAATCCAATGTCGAGCGCCCCGGTCTCCAGCATCCGTACCTGCTCTGCAGTGACAATATTGCGCAAACTCAACTCTACTTCGGGATTCAACTCTCTAAACTGACGGACGATTTGGGGCACAATCTCTCTTCCAGCAGTTGAGATGAAGCCAATGCGCAACAGTCCAAGTTTCCCGTTTGCAGCGAGCCTCGACCTGCGAATCGCTTGCTCCAATTGCGAGAGCGCGGCAGCGGCATCATCGCGAAAAGCGAAGCCAGCCGCGGTGAGCGTTGTTTTGCGTCGGTTCCGCTCGAAGAGCCGAACGCCGACCTCCTCCTCAAGAGCTCGTATTTGAAGGCTCAAGGCCGGTTGGCTGAGATGAATCAACTTGGCGGTACGACCGAAGTGCAGCGTCTCGGCGATAGAGAGAAACGACCGAATTTGCCGAAGTTCCATCCCGCTATGTTATTTGCATAACTCATCACAGACAACATAACAAACAATGTCACTAATCAGAGGCTCGAACTCTCTAACGGGGTGTGCCAGAGAAATGGCGCGATACCGCAAGAGAGAGGACTAACGAACATGAAATTCAATTTGTTACAGAAGCAAACCTCACGGCGTAAAATGTTGCGAGGTTCTGCTGCGCTGGCAGGCAGCGCCTTTCTGGTGCACTTCTTTCCCGGAACGTTGCTCCACGCGTCCGCGGCCGGCTACGGGCAACAAACGCCTTCGCCGACAGATCTGCTCGCGGATATGCGCGCCCGGTTCAACGCCGCTCCCCTCGAAACACAAAGCCTTGGTGAAGATGTCACGATGTTCTCAGGCCCCGGGGAAAGTGTGGTAGTCCTCAACGGCCCTGACGGCAAATTCGTCGTGGACACTTTCGTTGCGCCCGCATGGCCCAGGCTGAAAGAGGCTCTCGATGGCCTGGGTAATGCTCCAGTGAAATGCGTCATTGATACCCACTGGCACTTCGACCACACCGACAACAATGCGCCCCTTCATGCCATAGGAGCCACGATCGTCGCGCACGAAAACACAAAGAAGCGCATGGCAGAGCCGCACGATCTGCCGGTCTTGTATCGAGGACCAGACGGCGTGCTCGCAGGCTTGCATTTCGACCCTTTTCCCGTGGAGGCCTTGCCGCAGCAAACCTTCCGCGACACGTGCAAGTTGCAAGCCAATGGGGAAACCCTCGCGCTGCACCACGTGGCTGCCGCGCACACAGACACGGACATCTTCGTTCATTTTGAAAATGCCAACGTGATTCAGATGGGCGACCTGTTTTTCAACTGGATGTATCCCTACATCGACCCCAGCACGGGCGGAACAGTGACCGGCGTGATCGCCGCAGCCGACAAAATTCTGTCGCTGGCCGGCGACGACACCAAGATTGTTGCGGGGCACGGCCCACTCGGCAATAAAGCGGACCTCACGGAATTTCGCGACATGCTGGTTACTTCGCGCGATCGCGTTGAGAGATTGAAGTCCGCGGGAAAGTCCGCCGAGGAGGCCGTCGCGGAAAAGCCCTTCGCCGATCTCGACCCAGTATGGGGCAACGGAATCATCAACGGCGAGCAGTGGGTCGAAGTCGTCTATCTGACGCTCTAAGTATCCAGTCTCCGAGGTAGCGCAGGCATTTGGCAGGGATAAGGAATAGGAGCAGCGATGGCAGTCAAAGAGCAGACACATTTCGATGATCTCCTTCTCACTGGATCGCTGCTTGTGCTGACCTTCTCAACAGGTCTTGTGGACGCCGCAAGCTTCCTTGCTTTAGGTCATGTTCTTACCGCCAATATGACGGGCAATATCGTCTTTACGGCGTTCGCCTTGGCTGGCGTACCCGGACATTCGATGACCCGATCAGCCCTCGCGCTTCTGTCAGCTCTGGCGGGTGCAGCCGTCGCGGGACATATCGATAAGAAGCTGGTCTGGAAACGTCGGAATGCCTGGCTGTCTGCGTCCTTTGCGATCGAAGCAATCTTTCTGACATTTGCATTCTGCGTCGCGTGGTTTACTCGAGGTCGACCAATCCAGGTCTCCACAGTGAATAGCCTTATTGTTCTGACAGCTTTCGGTATGGGCATCCGCAACGGTACTGTGCGCAGGCTTGCGGTGCCGGATCTCACCACCACAGTCCTCACTCTCACTGTCGTTGGGCTGGCATTCGAGTCCTTCATCGCAGGGGGGAGAAAACTTGCGTTGGCCGAGAAAAGTAGGGTCGATCGTGATGATCTTTATGGGAGCAGCCACAGGAGCAATGCTGCAGCGCCATTCGTTAGCGCTTGTTCTGGGAGGTGCCGCCTTGCTGACGGTGTTCTGTTCGATCGTCCAGCTTCTTCGCAACGAAACAGAGCATGAGGCCAGGTTCGATGTCTTGATGAGAAGAACCGGACCTGTTGAAAAAGATCGAAACCTAACTGTGTTTCCAAAGGAGCAACAAATGAGTCATACGATGAAGCCTATGCGAGCAGTACGAGGAATCTCTCAGTCCCTGCGCATCGCTTTCCTGCTGTTTACGTGCGCCGTGCTGTCAGCGCAGACCAAAGAGAATCGTGTTCGGAATATCGTTCTGGTTCACGGCGCCTGGGCTGATGGTTCTGGCTGGAAAAGCGTCTACGACATTCTTGTCAAAGATGGTTACAACGTCAGCATCGTCCAGGAGCCCGAGACGTCCTTCCAGGACGATGTAACTGCGGTGAAGCGTGCCCTCGCACTGCAAGACGGACGGAGCATCCTTGTCGCGCACAGCTATGGGGGAGCCGTAATTACGGAAGCAGGAAACGATCCATCGGTTGTTGGCTTGGTCTATATCGCGGCCCACATGCCGGATTCAGGCGAGAAAGAGTCAGAGGACGGAAAGCGCTTTCCGAGCGACCTCGCCAAATCGGGGGCCATAAAGAAAACGCCCGACGGTTTCACATATATTGACCCCGCACAGTTTCATGAATTGTTCGCAGCTGACCTTCCCGATGACAAAGCCGCATTCATGGCGCACTCGCAGGTGCTCAACCTTGCGGACAATTTCTCAGCGACGATCACTACCGCTGCCTGGAGAACCAAACCAAGTTGGATGGTGGTGGCGGGAAGTGATCGAACCATCAGCCCGGACCTTGAACGCTGGTACGCCAAGCGAGCTGATAGCCACACCGTCGAAGTCGCAGGCGCCGGCCACGCAGTCTACGTCTCGCATCCCAAGGAAGTTGCAGATGTAATTGAGAGCGCAGCACACGCAGTCTCGAAATAGCTCGGACTCCACAAGGAGTCCCCACACCCCGGAGGGACCAAGTGAAACTTCTCGAAATTCAGTCGTCACCAAGGGGCGAATTTTCCGACTCGATCGCCCTCACCACATCGTTCATCGAGGCGTGCAAGTCCGACAACGTCTCGATAGTCGTGGATACGTTGAACGTCTGGCATGAACGGCTTCCGGAGTTCGACCACGAGGCAATTGGAGCGAAGTACAAAGCAGTGAAGCACGAAACGATGACTGAGGCAGAGTCCAACGCATGGGAGCGTATTCAATCGTTGATCCACCGCTTTCAGAACGCCGATCGAATCGTCCTAGGAACTCCAATGTGGAACTTCGGCCTGCCTTACAAGCTCAAACACTTGATTGATCTCGTAGCGCAGCGAAACTATCTATTTGCTTACGACGGCAAACAGTACGGCCCTCTATTGAACGTGCAAAAGGCGATCGTCGTCTATACCCGCGGGTCACGTTTCCTTGAGGGGACTCCTATACCGCCCTCGCGATTCGATCACCAGGCAACCTATTTGGACTTTTGGTTACGGCTTATAGGTGTTCGAGATCTTCGGAGCGTGATTGTTGACAACGCATGGAATCGAGATCGTCAAGAATCAGAAGTGAGCCTGGCGAAAGGCAAAGCGACTCTGGAACAACTGGTTGAGTGGTTTCTTAACTAGGAGCAGAGCCGCAAAGCTGGTTACGACTCCCTAACGCACGCCGAGTCAGTTATGGTATCTCCGCCAGACGTGACCATCGAGTATCTCTTTCCGCCCCATGCACCCGAAAAGGTACAGATCTCAATCAATGGTTCGAGTACTAGAAGCCGATGTTGCGCAGCAAACATTAAGCGACGCGATCTATGAAGCTCTCATCTCCCCTTTGACATTGTCTTTCAACTGCAGTTGAACCCGATTCCTTAGAGCCTGATCAATAATGGCCGGATGCTGGTCACGCTAGGGAAGATTCGCAACTTCCTTGGAGTGCGACATGTAGATAGGATGGCAAGGTGTGAAAATTGGCTTAGATCGCGCAGGCTTTGCGAAGTTCTTCCTCTATCCCCGCTAGTAGACCGGGGATTGGCGCGGGGCTGATATGCGTGAGGTGCAATGAACCGTTGACGGTGACTGCTCCGAGGGTCTGCTCACCTTCGATGCCACGGAGTGCACATGGTGCCCAGAGAGTCTCGAGTTTTAGGGGCCCGAAGGTACTGTCGAATGGGAGACGGCCAAGGTTAGTGAACATGACCTGTGCGTTGAACACGTTTCGCTTGAGTTGAAACGCCTGTTCGACGGTGAGGTTCGAGGACACAGCGGTGCAATGGAGATCGATCTTCCTTGATATATTTTCTCTGCTCTTGACGGCAGAGAGGCCATCTTTCGCGAACCGTGCGAGTTCCCAGAACGTCATCGAGCCGCCTGACGCGATGAAGATTTCACCGCCGACGACGGAGACCATGCATTGATCTTTAAGGCCGAGAATATTGCGGATCTCGGCGGGCGACATGATGCGGAGCGGGCTATTGCGCCAGTTTTCATCGATGGCTCTGCCCGCGATAGTGAGCGCAGCGGAGATAGCGGCGTGGATGGTGACGCCTTCTTCCCTAGCTCGGCCCTGGAGCGCCATAGTCTGTTGTGGCGTGAGTTTCACTCCTTCCACGCGCGGCAGGAGGGGGCGCTGAGCAGCGAAGGATGGCAGGCCGGGCTCCGTGGAGGTGCGCTGTTTCGCTCCGAAGAGAGTTTCGCGAGAGGGCGCCAGTGACAGAGCCGCGAGCGTATTTCCGCTGATAGAGAGGAGCATGTCACGTAGGAGAAAGATGCGGGAGGAGCCGTCGCAGACAGCATGATGAGAGGAGAGGATAAAGGTGCAGTGTGTCTCCTGATGGAGCAGTACAGCACGGAAGAGAGGAGCCTGATCGGGAGTGAAAGGCTCGTTTACTTCTTCGGCAATCTCCCGCTGCCACCGGGCATTGGGCGATGTAACCACGCGGAGTGGAATGCGCTGGCCGGTGACACGGCGAAAGTGGGGGACGCGGTTGAAGGTAGTGTCAATGCAGGCCGAGAGCAGCGGGTGCCGCTGCTGCACTACATCGAGCGCGTCGCGCCACTGCTGGATGGTTGTGTGGCCAGTGATTTGGGCCGCAAGTGCACCGTTGGTAGGAAAGTGCTGGTCCAAGAGACAGAAGAGTTCTTCAAAAGCACCGAGGGGACGGAGCAGATCGCTGGGCTGGAGTGTGAGAGGCCGAAGTTCAAGGAAGGTCGAAGGCATGATATTTTCCTTTCTAGGTGTGAGGCAAAAGATGCAGGCTCGCCGTTGTGTTGGAAACGTGTGCAGCGACGAGAAAACGTCTGCCCTGAACTGGTGCCGGAGTTCAGCGAGTGAACCGTAAAGTGGTGAATCCGCACCGGCCCCCCAACTGGTTCCTCGCAGAACCGATTGGGATACGGCAAGCCGCTTCCTGACTGCGATCGATGCCGACGACGAAGCCTGTTGGGCCTACCAGTTCGGCGACGAGCATCGAGACATTGCCGGCACCACATCCTAAGTCCAGCACACGTACCCCTGCATGGATTCCAGCGCTGTGCAGGAGACGCTCAATGATCGGTCGTAACATGGCCGACTGATTCTTCAGGCGCTGGATCTCAGCCGACGAGTGTCCGAGTGCATAAGTTATCCCGCTCATGTCGTGTTCGTATTCCTCTCGTCCAGTGATTTGGTTTTCATCTTCACGAATCGCACAGCGTAGAACGCTGGCCGTGCGCCGGTATTGGTAGAACACGCGCGGCACTTTTCTATTCCCAAACAAAACAGCATGAAGGCCATAACTGATGCCTTACGTCCTTCTCGCTATAAGCGCAACTCTCGTGAGTGGACGAGGGAATAAATTTTCTTCCTGCGTGTTATTCCGAGTGTTGGAGATCAAGAGAATGGGAAATAATTTGGAATTTGCTGGAAAGGTGGCGCTTATCACCGGCGGAAACAGTGGCATTGGCGCTGCAGCCGCAAGGCGTGTAGCTGAGCTCGGCGCTCAGGTAGTTCTCACAGGAAGGCGGCAAAGCGAGGGTCGACTGCTCGTCAATGACATCAAACGCAACGGCGGATCTGCGGCGTTCATCCAGGCAGAACTCGGCCAGCCCGAGCAGGTAAAGCGGATCGTACCATTCACTCTCGAAACTTTCGGACGGCTCGACTACGCGTTTAACAATGCCGGGATCTCCGGTGAAAACCGGCTGCTCACAGATCAGACTGAGAAGTCTTTTGATCGCGTCTTCGCTGTGAATGTAAAAGCTCTGTTTCTTCTGCTTCAGGATGAGGTCAAACAGATGATGGCGCAAGGCCAAGGGGGCTCAATCGTCAATACTGCCTCAGTCGGCGGCCTGCTGGCATTTCCGACCGCCGGCCCCTACGTGGCTAGCAAACACGCTGTGCTTGGCTTGACCAAGACCGCCGCGATCGAATGCGGGCGATTTGGTATTCGGGTGAACGCAGTGAGTCCTGGTGCGATCAGGACTGAGATGTTGCTCGACGTATTTGGCAGCCAAGAAGCGCTCGACGAAATGAGTGCGGTGCATCCCATTGGCCGGATCGGACGCCCAGAGGAGATCGCCGATGCAGTTGCATGGCTGTTTTCGGACAGATCATCCTATTACACCGGACAGTCCTTGACTCTTGACGGCGGTCTCACCGCGCAGCGCCCGTACGTGACGCACCCCTCCAGCAATAAACTCCTTCAGTATGCCCGCGATGAGAGATGGCAAGTGGGTTTTGAAAACCTCGAAACCTCGGAAGACCAAAACGAATTTGGACGAGAAATTGTCTAGCGACCCCAGCAAAAATGGTCCATATTGCTTCTTGCATCATCCAATCGAGACAAGGATGAGTTGAAACATTTCGTTGGATTGCTTGCAGCGCGATTTACTGCGGAACCAACCACCCCAATTTTGTACGACAGGCAAGTCGTTGCAATGCTGTTTGATTTCCGGAGCCATTGAGGTCGGTTTCGGAGGTCTCAGGCGGAGCGGTTTGATCAGGCCGCGGGGGCATCGTTCTATACCGCCGCCATTCTTTTTGTCTATGACGCTGACGAACAGTTCCCCAGAGCATGGGAATAACTCTCGGGACGGGGTGTTTTAAACAGAGTGAACAACTATGTCATGGAACCACGACGGGGCAGGCCAAGCGGACGCGACAGGCATCGAGCATCTCGACGGATTGTACAGTTATGCGATGGTTTTGAGTCGCAACCAGGCGGAAGCAGAGGACCTGGTACAGGAAACTTACGTTCGCGCCATCCAGGCATTGGGGAGGCTGCGAGCGGATAGCAACATGAAGAGCTGGCTATTCACCATCCTGAGAAATATCTGGCTCAACCAGTTGAGAAAGCGTCGAAATGGTCCTCAGATGGTTGAGATCGAGGTCGAAGATGGCGTTGCCAACAGCATCGCAGATCCATCCAAAAACTCACACGATCTCTACGTGAGCAAGATGGAGGCCGAGCAAGTACGAGCGGCGATTCAAGAGCTGCCAGTAGAATCTCGCGAGATTATCCTGTTGCGGGAATATGAAGATCTCTCCTATCAAGAGATTGCGGGTGTCCTGGGCTGTCCGGTTGGAACCGTCATGTCGCGATTGGGGAGAGCGCGCGCAAAGCTTCGTGCATTGCTTTCGGAAACATTGAATGGGTCTGATTCGCTGTCGGTGAGAGGCACAAAATGAAAGATTGTGGTGGCGACTACGGTACAACCATCGAGTTCTATCTAGACAAGGAGCTGATCGGTCCGGACCTTGAAGAATTTCGAGCTCATTTAAAAGCGTGCGCAGCCTGCCGGGCTGAGCTTGAGGTGCGAGAAAAGTTACTCCGCCTCCTGCATCGGTCACGGCCGTTGTACACCGCTCCAGATGCTCTTCGCGAGCGAGTGATGAGAACAACGGACCTGTTGCCTTCTTCGGGCCCTTACACACCGCCCCGCCTCAGAAAGCGTATCTTGAGGGTTTTAGCGCGGCCGGTGCAATCCGCCGGTAGTGGCCTTCCCCGTTGGCCTGTATTGGTAGCTGCAATTCTTCTCGTGGTTGGGGGACTTCTGCCAATACCAGGCATTCTGCGGCAGGTGAGCGCGAACAGTTACATCGAAGCGGCAGTTGCGGCTCACCGCAGTTCTCTGAACGGCACTCTTCCTCTTGAGATCAAGTCTGAATCTCCAAACGCAGTCACCACGTGGTTTGCGGGCAAAGTGCCTTTCAACTTTCGGCTTCCCGAGGCCGCGGAGGAAGTGGGACATGAGCAAGTCTACCGGTTGACCGGAGGACGCCTGGTCAACTACAAAGACGGATATGCTGCGCTGGTTTCTTATCGGATGCAGCAGCAAACGATCAGCCTTCTAGTCGCTTCAAGCAAATCCGCCGCGGCCGCCGGGGGAGAAGAGGTCCCTTCCGGTGGAATGGTTTTTCACTACAGCAAGCAGATGGGCTTCACTGTCATTACTTGGAGCACTCACGGGCTCACATACGCTCTTGTCTCGTCCTTACCTGGCTCTGGACGGCAGTCTTGCATGGTGTGCCACCAAAATATGGCGAATGGCGACCACTTTTAGCGCGCATCAAGCGCAAGCCTTTAGTTGAAATGTGTTGGGGACAAATGGGTGGTCGATCGGACTGATCTCCTAACCACCAAGCACAACACGTTGGCTACCAGCCTGTTCCCTACCTTGTTCCTTAGCATTGATCCCCGCCATCATGGTGCTGCAACAGGATAAGGATCGGAATAGATTCTAGGTTCTTGTGTCTTTTATTCAGACACACATGATGCGCAGTGAAGGAGTTGCAACTATGAATTTCCCGGTCGAACTTGATGATTGGATTGAAAACCCGAAGACCAGTGAGAATCAGAATGTCGGTCGCGCTATGTATGGCCTACAGCCATTCCCTCCGGTACCCTCGGTCGCCAGGAATGCAACGCCACGGTTGCGTTCAAGGAAGGAAGACCAGACCTTGAGTAATTCGCAAGGGAGCTTAGAAGCGTTGGATGTTTTGTTTTCGCGCTATCGTCACGTTCTTTCTCTGGTCGCGTACCGTGTGCTCGGTAGTCATGCGGAAGCCGAAGATGCTGTGCAGAACTGTTTACTAACTGTCTCCGGCAACGTTCCAAAGTTCGAAAATGAAGGTGCCTTCCGTTGCTGGCTGGTTAGAGTCCTTATCGATGAAGCTGTGACGATTCTTGCCAGGCAGAACTCGACCAGGGGAAGCTGCAGATGGTGATTGTCAATACTTGTTGCAAGCTTTTCCGAATCAGCAACGCGAGCAATCATGTCCGAGATGCCGACTTACGGCCAAGTGACGAAAAGGGTGTTTAGCAGGACCTATAAAACGCAATTAACGGGTTCAGCGTCTTGTCTTTGCTTGAAGCTGAATCGCCAAGTCCTTCTGGAAGGCAGGATCGAGTTCTGACGAATGAAGCGCCTCAGAGTATTCAGTTTGTGCGGCTGTTACGTCACCTAGGGCGGCGAGTGCGTCACCTAGAATCACGTGCACCTCTGGATTGTTCGGGTCGAGCCTCTCTCCGATACGCGCTTCACGCGTGGCGTTAGAGGGATCGTGCCGCGCTGCGAATTCTTTAGCGGCCTGGACATGTTCGAGAGCTGCAGCTGGCCCCAAATCGAATTGCCCCTTATAGACGTACACGCCTCGGTCGATTACTGCCGCGGGTGGCATCGACCCGAATTGGGCATAGGGATTACCGTTTCCAGGTATATCGGCTCCGGCCACGACCCCATCACTTACTAAAACGGTACCCGATACGTTAGGGTCATCGCCGAAGCGCATAGTATCGAGCCCCGTCCAGAATGCTGATCCTGTCGGCAGCACTCGGCAGTTGATTCCATAATCCCTGAAATCGACGGGACCTTGTGCGAAGTACGCAAAGTAGCAAGGTCCAGACGGGTGCATTTCAAGGTAGTCTTTGACGGCTTTGAGTTGCTGACCCCAGTCCACATTGGAGTCGGAGAGGTACAGATGCGTCTTCGACGGTCCTCCCCAAGCTTCATTCGCGTAGGCCAACAGTCCTGGGCGTGCGGTTACGGTTGTGATCAACTGCCAAACCGCCAGAGCAGCAAATCCGTAAGTGTAATTCGGATTTTTGGAAACTACATAAGCAGCGCAGCCCCCGATAAGGATGTATAGCATCGGGAACATCGGAAACAGGTGTCTGTAGCCGATGCCGAGATCAGATGACGACGACAACAAGAAAAAGAAGAGTGGAGGAATCGCCAAAAAAACTATCTCCCGACGGATCCTCCAACTGCCGCTAAAAATAACAATGAGCGTGAAGCCGAGAAGAATCAGGAATGGAAGCGTGCTCTTGATGAGGAAGGCAGCTGGGAAGTACCAGTGTGGAGCGCCTAAGTAGGTTCGTCCGAAGAGAAAACTCGGGAGACCGCCAGCTGAGATCTTCGTGTCTGCCAACCCGTAGATGTAGGCCTCGGGTAGGACGTGAAGCCTGCTCATCGTGGTCAATACCGAGCGACTCAACGGCGAAGTGAGCTTCTGCAAATACTGCTCGCTCGTCGGGTTTAGTTGGAGGGAGTCAGGTCGAGCGGCATAGCGGAAATGGTAGATTGTCCAAACGCATCCCACACCGATCATCAAAGCGACTGCGATCGCTATGACCACTTGCCGAGCCGATACAGTCATGACACTTCGCACCGCATTCTTGGATTGCCAGTAGTCGATCGCTGTAATCAAACACAACACTGGAACAATGAAGACCCCCGTAAATTTAGCCGTCATGGCTAGGCCGACCGCAGCCCCAACGACGATCATTCTAAGTGTCGAGGGAGACTTAACGTATCTATAGAACGCGTATATCGCCGCAAGCATCGTGAGAGATGCCCCGATGTCCGTGGTCACGTAAGCACCGTGAGCGAGAAAGTTTGGATCGAAGCTGAACAAGAACAGGGCGAAGAGAGCTGCTCTGTTGCCAAACATCTCCATAGCGCAAAAAAAAAGCGTAGTGGCGAGGAGAACGGTGAGCAGCGAGGCCATGATACGTGCGGGTATCAGGGTTCGCTCGATGCCATTGGCGACCAGGAAATGCTGCCCAAGAACGAAGCCTTCCTTCTTGAACGGGTCCCCCGTGTAGGCCGGTTGCTTAATGTCTCTGTGCAAGAGCGGAATAGCGTCCCACATCTTTACCAGTGGAGGAACCTCCGGGTTGTAACCGAAGTCTCCGTGCTCCCATATGAGCCAGCCTGAATAGAGATGTTGTGATTCGTCCCAGCTCACCGAATCAACTTTCGCCGCGTGTACGCAACCCGCGAAGAGAGAGAGGATGACTATAGCCATCAAAAGGACTGTGATCCACGTTCCTGCGCGCTGAGGTGCGCTCTTAGTCGTTGGAGAAGTTGTCATGCTCGGTTGACTCCTGGGAGGATGGAACTCGTTCGCAACGATAATACCTACGCTCATACAAGGATTTTTTACCATTACAACACCTCTCGGGAGGACGGCCGCTTTTTTTGTGCGTTCACCGGCGAAATACGCGCTTTGCTGGCTTATTCCTGAATGTGCTTCGAGAGCGAAGGCGCATTTTCGAAGCTAATTAGCGAAAGTTCCAAATTCGTCGTTATGTAATATCTCATATATCGTCTGTCAACATTGCCTCTATATCGTTTACACAATAACAACCGTCAGGGCCCCCTGGCAGTCGAAACCTTGTGTCTGTTTCTCATCAATTTTGGAGACCACGTGAAGCGTTTACTATTTGTCGTTCTGGCAGCATGTCTTCTATTAGTCCTTCCTGTTTCACTGAATGCACAGTTTGAAACGGCTTCGGTCCTCGGCTATGTGCGCGATTCTTCTGGCGCCGTCGTCTCGGGCGCAGCTGTATCGCTAGTTAATCAGGAAACCAAGGCGGAGGTGAAAGGCCAAACCAATGCTCAGGGAGCCTATGAGTTCACCGATGTAAAGATCGGTCAGTACCAGATCACGGCTCAGGCGAACGGGTTTGACACCAGCACCACGCAGCCATTTACTGTTACCGTCAATGCCCGACAGCGAGTGGATGTCGCGTTAAAGATCGGTTCCAACACTGAAACGGTGACTGTCGATTCTGCTGCTGTCTTATTGGAGACTGACAGCAGTGAACGCGGCCAGGTCATTGGCACCCGCGAAGTCGAGAACCTGCCGCTCAATGGTCGCGCATACGCCGATCTTGCTGCTCTCGTTCCTGGCGTGCGACGCAACATCCTCGAGAACTCAACCGACTCGAGCCGCGATGCCTCCTTCAACGTTAATGGTCAGCGCAGCGAGTTTAACAATTTCCTCCTCGACGGTCTCGACAACAACGCCTACGGAACCTCAAACCAGGGCTTCTCCAACCAGGCAATTCCTCCATCGCCCGATGCGATCTCAGAGTTTCGCGTAGAAACCGACAACTATAGCGCAGAGTATGGCCGCTCCGCAGGCGCCGTCATCAACGTCAGCATCCGAAGCGGCACAAACCAGTTTCATGGCAAGGCGTACGACTATCTACGCAACACTATCTTCAACGCAATCGGTCCCTTCACGCCGCCCACCAACCCGCTTACCGGTGCACCGCAGAAGCCGGTCCTTATACGCAATCAGTTCGGCGGAACTTTCGGCGGTCCTATCTGGAAGGACCACACCTTCTTCTTCGCCGACTATGAAGGCACGCGTCAGGTGGTCCACGCCGTCAACCAGGCAACCGTGCCCACAGCCAACCAGCGGGGAACCAGCGCCCTCGCCATCGCCAACGGCGGTTACACATTCCTCTCCGGCAGCAGCACCGAGAATGGCGTGCCCGTTCCCATCCTCAATCCCATTACCGGCCAGACTTATCCCAACGGTGTTATCCCCTTCAGCGATCCCTCCGTCTCGTCCTTCGCCAAGGGCGTCCTCGCGGCTCTTCCCGCGCCGAACGTTCCCGGCAATCCGTACAGCAATAACTACGCCTCTCTGCCTGCCGATACGATCAACGATGACAAAGGCGACGTCCGCGTCGATCAAACCTTCAACCAGCGCAATACGGCCTTCGTCCGCTACAGCCAGCACCAGGGCGTGATCGCATCTCCACCTAACATTCAGGGACCGGCCGGCGGCAACAGCAATGGTACGGTTAACATCTTCAATCAGCAGATCGCTGGCGGCGTCACGCACATCTTTAATCAGAACTCGATCCTCGACGCCCGCTTCGCCTTCACTCGTACCGACGGCGGCAAGAGCCCATACGGTGCAAATCTACCCAGCCTGATGGCTGGCATCCCCGGCCTCCCAACCGACCCCGCAGTCGTTCGCAGTCTCAACGTCCAAAGCGTCAGCGGGTTCTCCCAGTTCGGCAACCAGGGCAGTAACCCTCAGTACCAGAATCCCTACATCTACAATCCGAAGATCAACTACACGCAGATTCGCGGGCGCAGCACGTACAAGGTTGGCTACGAGTATCAGGCCATCTTCACCACAATCGACGACTTCAACCCCGTCTATGGTCAGGACACCTACAACGGAGGCTACAGCTTCAGCGGAGCCACCGCCAGCGCTCTTAGCAGTTCCAACACGGGTACCAAGGAAGCCGTGGGTCTTGCCGACTTCCTCTTCGGCGCACGCGACACTTACCAGCTCAACAACTTCGTCAACGTCCATCTCAATCAGCGGATGCACTATCTCTACTTCCAGGACGACATCCGCGTGAACTCCCGCCTCACCGTCAACGCTGGCTTGCGCTACGAACTGGTAACTCCCCAGTGGGAGTCCAGCAACAAGCTCTCCAACTACGATCCTGCCACTCAATCCCTGATTCAAGCTACTCCGGGCTCCATTTACAACCGTGCTCTGGTCAACGTGCCGAAGCTCGACTTCGCTCCGCGCATCGGCGCTGCGTACTCGCTGACTCCGAAGACAGTCATTCGCGCTGGCTATGGCCTCGGCTACGCTCAGTTCAATCGCGAAGGCGGCGAGAACCTGCTCGTCTACAATCTGCCTGCCATCGTCAACACCAACATCGTTCAAGGCCCGCAGTTCGCCAATCCCGGCGTTCTCGGCTCACAAAAAGCGCTGCCCATCTGCACCGCCGCGCAAGCCGGCACTCCATTCAGCTCAACGAACCCGACACCCTGCTTCCGCACCACCATCCAGGGCTATCCAACAGGTTTCACCAGCCCAGCCAACGTCACTGCAGCGAGCAATCTCAGCACGCAGGCCCGCTACATCCCCAAGAACACGCCCACCGGATACGTCCAGAGCTATCATCTGACCGTTCAGCGCGAGCTCACGAACACGACGACCTTCGAGGCATCCTACGTCGGTAGTCATGGCGTCAAGCTTCAAGTGCTCGCCGACCTCAATCAGTCCGCAGCCAACGCCGTTACGGCCACTTGCAACCCAACAGTCAACTCGGGCTGCCTTAGCCTTGCAGCGCGCCGCCCCATCCCTACCTTCACCACCATCGAAGAGAGCCTCTCGCAAGGCTTCCTCAGCTACAACGGTCTCCAGATCAAGCTCGAGCATCGCTCCGGTCACGGCCTCTACCTGTTGAACTCCTTCACCTGGTCGCGCGCAATCGACAACGCCTCCGGCCACTTAGACACTCCCGATGGAGACAACTCACGCATCAACCTGGCCAATCCGCTCGGCGAGCGCGGTCCCTCCGCCTACAACCAACCGCTGAACGACATCCTCTCCATCGTCTACGATCTGCCCTTCGGCAAGGGCCGCATGTTCGGCAGCAGCGCTCCCTTCATGATGCAGGAGGTGCTCGGAGGCTGGCAGGTTACGGCGATCAACAGCGCGAGCAGCGGTCTTCCCGTCAACATCACTTACTCGCCCAATAGCTTCCAGCAGGTCAGCCCGCTGCTGGTTCAGCGTCCTAACCTCACCGGCAATCCTGTCATCCCCAAAAATAAGCGCATCAAAATCGCGGGCAATCAGAACCTCGTGGCGCTACAGAATCCGGTCTTCGGGCTTACAGGAAATGCCGTCCTTAGCCTCCCCGATGTCAATCATCCTTACGGAAGCGCCGGTCGCAACTCGGTACGCTTCGATCCCTTCTACCAACTCGACCTCGGCCTTCACAAAAACTTTCCGCTGGGTTTCGAAGGATCCTCATTCGACTTCCGCGCCGAAGCCTTCAACGTCTTGAACCAGACCAACTACGCCTTTCCTCAGAGCGGCTATAGCCCCACTTCCAGCAGCTTCGGCGTCGTTGCCGCTGGTTCCACCTTCCCGGCGCGTATTCTGCAGTTCGCCGGAAAGATTATCTTCTAACCAGGCCAGGAGCTTGTCCCATGATGAATCGCAGACAATTTACCACCCTTGCCGGTGCATCCCTCGGCAGCCTGCTCACCCGTAAACTTTGGGCCGAGCAGGCGCGCGCGACGGCCTCACCCGACAAGTTCTACTTCGCGCTCATCGCCGACTCGCACATCATCGACGACTTCTACATCAAGGGCAGTGAGAACGGAATCGAAGACAACGAGAGCATCTTGCTCACGACTCCACGGTTGGTCTCAGCACGCGATCTCATCAACTCGCTTCATCCCGCCATCGAACAGGTCTTCCTCATCGGCGACTACTTCCACAACTACCCGTCCACCGACTACGACTTCTACTTCAAGAACACTACCCGTCTCGACAACGCCAAGGCCATCACCGACGGCTTCAAGATGCCGGTCCACCTGGGCTTCGGCAATCATGACTACGACGTCAAACGAGTCTCTCGCGAGATGAGCCATCGGCTCTTCGAAGCCAAGTTCAAAACGCGGCCATATTCCGTTCTGGACTACAAAGGTTACAAGTTCATTCACCTCAACAACTTCCTCGGCACCACGCAGGACCACACCTCGCCCGACTTCAATCCCGGCATCGGATCCCTCGGCGAAGAGCAGCTCCACTGGTTCGAAGCTCAACTCCAGCAGCACAAGCCAACATTCGTCTTCATCCACTACCCGCTCATCCAGGACAAGCCGACCGAGTTCGCCGACTACGGCCTGCATCCGTTGCTGCGCAGATATCAGGACACCATCCAGCTCGTCGTCTCCGGTCACCAGCACAAGTGGGTTGACTACGCCCACAACTATGGGCCGCAACACTACATCATGGCCGCCACCCGCTACGACCCCAACGCCTACATGCTCATGGAGGTGGACACCAAGCAGGAGACCTGGCGCTTCATGAACGAGAGCCTCGTCGAATGGTCCACGCACTATAGCAAGCCCTACGTCTCCTTGTAGTCGGCAAGAAATTCGCGCTCAACGAATAAACTGAAAGCGTTGAATAAACTGAAAGCGTAGTCATCCCAAAGGACACAGATTGCTCGCCATTGACTTCCGTATGCTCTTCGTAGTTGGTTTGACTGCGGCTCTCAGCACAAATCTTCACGCCCAGGCAACCGACAGTACTCTCAAGCTCAACCAGATCCAGGTAATCGGAACGCACAACAGCTATCACGTCGGCATCGCGCCAAACGAAAGCAAAATCTGGCAGGAAAAGTATGCCGACGCCTACAAAGGTCTCGACTACCAGCACCAGCCGCTTCCGCAACAGTTTGATAGCGGTGTCCGTCAGATCGAACTCGACATCTACGCCGACACCAAAGGCGGCCTCTACGCCCACCCCTCCGGTCCCTCAATGGTCGCCGCAGCAAAGCTCCCACCCGATACTGACTTCGACCCCAACGGTGTCATGAACAAACCCGGCTTCAAAGTCATGCACGTTCAGGACGTCGACTACCGAAGCACATGTCAGCCCTTCATCGCTTGTCTGGAGCAGGTACGCCAGTGGTCCCACGCCCATCCCGGTCATGTCCCCATCTTCATCCTGGTCGAGACCAAGCAAGGCAAACCCCGCGGCGAACTTCACCTCACAGAACCGGAGTCCTTCACCTCGAGCACCTTCGATGCCCTCGACGCGGAGATTCGCTCCGTCTTCCCGCCCACCGAAATGATCACCCCCGACGACGTGCGTGGCCACTACGACACACTCAACGAGGCCGTTCTCGCCGGCAACTGGCCCAGCCTGGCCAGCGCACGCGGTAAAGTCATCTTTCTCATGGACCAGCGACCTGTTGGCCCTGTCTATCTCGCCGGCCACCCCTCACTTCGCGGCCGCGTCCTCTTCACGAACTCGGCGCCCGGCGAACCCGATGCCGCCTTCATCGAGCGCAACGATGGCCCCGCTGGGGACATTACTTCGCTCGTGCGCAAAGGCTATCTCATCCGCGCCCGCACCGATTCAGACACCAAAGAAGCGCGAATCAACAACACAACAGTTCGTGACGCCATGATCGCCAGCGGCGCCCAACTTCTCAGCACGGACTACCCCATCAACGAACCCGCCCGATGGCCCGGTAATTTCGTCGTCACACTACCCGCACAAACTGTTACTCGTTGCGATCCGATCAATGCCCCGGTGGCTTGTAACGCGATGTTGGCGAGTGATCCTGAAAATTAGCCCGGTTCGCCTTCGCCTTGCGAATCCAGAAGCGGGTTGATGCCGTATTCCCGCTCAATAGAGTATGCCCAGCTGAGGTGCCGAGGCCCTGACGGCGTGGCTGTCCTGGTTACACGAAAATGGCTCCAAAAGTATGGCCTTTGGAAGAGGGCCGAAGAGTCCGAAGTGGCGGATTGTATGTTTGATCCGCAAATGGTCTGCCGGCAGTCTCCATAGCGTTCCGAAAATCCTAACCAGACCTGATAATGTCATTCGGCGACCTGCCAGTTGGAATTTCGCTTCCATGAGGTCATCGCTTTTACGATGTTTGCGGTGCTCTGGCCAAGATCGGTCTCGTATACGAGGTCATTCTGAGTGACAATGAACGTCATGACACCAGACGACCGATATTCCGCAGGATAGGCCACCGCGATGAACCCGCGAGTTTTGTTGTTGTCCCCTTGCCGTGGTGCTGTCAGAATCCTGAAGTAATATCCGTCGAACGGACCTTGGATTCCTTGACCCTTCGTGGGGGTACTACTAATCTGCGCCGGTTGGGCATCGATGAGCGCACGGGCAAACTGTGTGACTGGGTCAACTTCCGCTGTTTTGCTCTCCGCCTGCTTGCTCGCCCGGATGAGTGCGTGGCAGATCTCGATGGCAGCATATTCATTTTGTCCCAACCGGCGGAATCGAATCTCCTGTGCCCCAGTCTTTCCATCGAAATACCACACTCCACCTTTTGATACGAGCGGAATCGGGAAGGGCCAGTTTTCAGCGCCGATGTACAGCAGCATCGTCCCGTCAGATTGCCGCACCAGCCGATTCATCTGCCGGTATTTCTGTACGAACTGAGCGCGGTCGATCTTGTCTCCGGCTTCCTCCCCTGAGGAGAG
>Ga0206849_1006_pt2 | contig 20670 bp, 17 predicted proteins | sample Alteio_BWOrgCont_15_FD_152892 | JGI IMG/M metagenome (GOLD analysis project Ga0206849, IMG submission 152892) | Enriched cells from forest soil in Barre Woods Harvard Forest LTER site, Petersham, Massachusetts, United States -... | ecosystem: Environmental > Terrestrial > Soil > Temperate forest >...
CAACAAAGCCAGGCCCATACGCTTCTTTGATGAGAAGTGTTGCGCCAATAAGGGCAAAGAGAGTTCCGTAAAATGAACATATAATATAAAAAAGTTGGTGTTTTTTCACCAGATCTACAAGTTTTGAATAGATAAGAACAGCTGCTAAAACGATAAAAGGTGACCAGGTTTTAGCGATAGGTTGAAACAGATCGCCTTGATGAGCTTGCCATCCTAAAATCTCAGGAAAGGCTACTTTAAAGAAAATTGTTTGCTTAAGTAATCTCATGAGCCAATAAGTTCCGATTACAAAAAAAGCAGTCATTCCTAAAAGGAAAAACTTTTTTTGTTCGGACTTATGAAGGTTAGGAAAAAAGTAGCCAATAAGAGAAGAATAGGTTGCCATAAAGCACTCCGGAAGATGCCTGTACAGATATTTAATATCCTTTGAAGCAGGCATGTATCCAAAGGACAATTTAAAAGCCTATCAATTTGTTAAAAAATAAGCAATTTCTTTAGTTGCCATACATTTTGTAGGTAGCGTATTCTGAAAAGCCCAATTTTTCATAGAGCGATTTTCCTGCTTAACGTCAGAGGTTTTTAAAAAGAGGTATATAATTTTCTCATAAAGTTTGTCTCAATGGATTTTTAATAACCTGATCTTTTTGGTCATTAATAAGTTGCAAGAGGAGGTCTTTCTCGGAGAAATCCCCTAGACTTTGGTCGAATTTTTTTATCTCTTCACAAAGAAAATTGTTTTTGCACAAATTAAGCAATTTTTTTTTGAGTGTACAATTTTGATTTAAGAAGGTGAGCATTTTGTAAAGAGTTATCTTTTGTGCAAAAAGTAGGGAATAATGCTCCAGTTTACATCTCGTTACAACAGATATTTTTGGCCTGTCTATGTAAACTTTGTTAAGCTTTTTGTTAGCTGGGTCCGTATGAAAAAAAATCCTGTCTTTGCCTTGTGGATCGCTTATAAAACAGAATTTTGTTTTTTCTAAGTTCCAACCTGTGAATTTAAACTTAAAAAATGGCAAGTGGTGTGCTAGGATTGCATAGTTATCGCCACTATATCCATGATAGACTGCATTTCCGACCGATGCCGTCATACTGTCTTTTTGACCTGTAAATAATTGTAATTCCTGCTGTGTTTGTATGTCTTTCATGGCATGGCTAGTAATACTGGTGGAGAGAGAGAACAGGAGAGATAAGGTGAGGTAGACTTTTTTCATAAAAGCTTTCTTTGTCTAATACTGAATGATGACAGTAAATCAGACTTATATTATAGTATAGACAGTCATTTTTACAAAATTTTGGGCCAAATTTATGCAAGAAAAAAATTCTTTTACCTCATCGCCGCCTCTAGCAGCTTCGTCTACTCCTCTTATGCAACAATATTTTGCCATTAAAGAACAGCATAAAGAGGGGCTTATACTCTTTCAGGTTGGCGATTTTTATGAGCTTTTTTTTGAAGATGCTCAACAAGCCGCAGCAACCCTGGCGATTACTCTGACATCACGAGGAAAAAATAAGGGTGAGCCAATTCCTCTATGTGGGGTGCCTGTGCAAGCACGTGATTATTATGTAGCCCGGTTAGTGCGTGCAGGATTTCGTGTTGTCATTTGCGATCAACTTGAAGTGGCAGTGCCGGGGAAAGTAGTGGCACGAGGGGTTACTCAAGTTTTGACGCCTGGCACATTAACTGACACACAGCTTTTGGATGAAAAGTCTGCTTCATATGCCGTTGCTCTTATGCCATTAGAGCATCGATGGGGACTTGTGTTCGCTGAATTGCTCACTGGATCTCTGTCAGTAACAAGTTGTCCTGCTGACTCATTAAAAGATTTAGAACATGAGTTAGTTCGCTTTTTGCCCGATGAGGTGATTCTTCCAGCGGTTGTTCCCCCCGGCTTGATGAGCTGGTTAAAAAAATCTGGGTATGCGGTGAGTATCTGGCCTGAAAAAGAGCAAGAAGAGGATAATAATGTTAGGAATTGGTTGATAGAGAGAAGTAGGTCAATTCCCACGGATCATCATATGCTTATTGCTCGTACGCTTTCTTTCTTTTTTTCATATTTAGAGCATAATCGCCACCGAGGATGTGAACAATTTACCAATATAAACTGGTATGATTCTTCAGAATTCTTGTTGCTTGATACTGCCACACAACGTAATTTGGAAATAGTGAAAAATAACCAAGACGGGACGCGAAAAAATAGTCTTTTTGAACTTCTTGATTATGCATCGACTGCTATGGGTTCGCGCATGATAAAAAGATGGCTCCTTCGTCCCTTAGTTAATCAATCTGCTATTGAGCAACGGCATGAGGTTATCGACTATTTTATGGTTGATTTGGCCGTGCCTCAACAGATAGAAAGTATTATGAATTCGGTGGGTGATATAGAGCGTATGTTAGGAAGGATATCCCTAAGTAGAGCGTCTGTAGCTGACTATGTTCATTTAGTTACTTTTTTAAAATTATTGCCCGATCTAAAAAATATTTTTGTTAGAAGTACTCCTCCATGTTTATTGAGAACATTGCTAGAGCAAATTGGTGATTTTAGTGAACTTGCTCGGTTATTGGAAGCGGCCTTTGATATGGAAAGAAGCGGAGATGCTCTTATCAAAAAAGGATTTAACTTAGCGCTTGATGAACTTAAAGAGCTTTTAGCGCGAGGTATGCATCACATTTTTTCTCTTGAAATTCAGGAACGACAGGCAACAGGTATTGGTTCTCTTAAAATTCAATACAATAGTATTCAGGGCTATACCATCGAAGTAACTAAGCCAAACTTAGCGTTAATTCCTGCACATTATATTCGAGTGCAGACTCTTGTAGGAAAGGAAAGATTCACGACGGTTGAGCTTAAGCAACTAGAAGCTAAATTGAACAGTGCGCGTACTGATGCCGTTAGCCTTGAGCAGCACATATTTAATCAGATTAAAGAGGAGATAGGAACGCATCTGAACGCTTTGATTAAAATGAGTAACGCATTAGCTACTATTGATGCCCTTTTTGGTTTTTGGAAAGCAGCCTATGAATATTCTTATATTCGGCCGCAGAGTAATGATCAAAATTGCCTGAGTGTTAAACAGGGACGACATCCTGTTATTGAGCAAAAAAGAGCTCAAAAATTTATTGCGAACGATCTTCTTTTAGATGCGCATCATTCAGTTTTAATTATCACGGGTCCCAATATGGGAGGAAAATCAACCTACTTGCGCCAAGCAGCTCTTATGTGCATTATGAATCAAGCAGGATCTTTTGTCCCTGCAGAAAGCGCCTCATTAGCAGTGCGAGATCGTATTTTTACTCGAATTGGTGCTTCTGATAATGTTGCCGAAGGAAAAAGTACTTTTCTTGTTGAAATGGAAGAAGCGGCTACTATATGTCGATACGCTACTCCTCATAGTTTGGTAATTTTAGATGAGGTTGGCAGAGGTACGAGTACATTTGACGGCCTCGCTTTAGCGCAGGCCGTGCTAGAATATTGTCGATATCAGTTAAAAGCGCCTACTTTATTTGCGACTCATTATCACGAGCTTACCGCATTGGCAACAGTTGATGCTGCGATTAGATGCTTGTATGCAGAGAGTGTCCAGGCAGAAGATAAATTTCTTTTGACCTATCGCATTAAAGAAGGAATTGCAGAAGGGAGCTTTGGTATTGAAGTTGCCAAGATGGCAGGCTTGCCTACCTGGGTCATTCAGCGAGCTCAAGAATTGCTCAAAGTCTATTGATTTTTTACGCTTGGGGTGCCAAAAATAAATATGAGCGATACATTTTTTCAATGACGGCTTTTCTTTGAATAGCTGTATAGTCTGATCGTGTTATAGCATGAAGATCATCTCTTAAATTTTGTTGTTGTTCTGGTCGAACAAGCTGCTGTATTTGGGCTTTAATTTTATGAGCCCAAAATATGATAAATCCTTGATCGGTAAAATTTAGTTCATCGGGGGTACTTAAATTTTTGATTAGTACCTGTTCAATGTTAACAATGAGCTGTTGCATTTCGGGAAAGTAGGGAGTGTGTTTTTTAGTGAATATTTCATATCCTTTGTAAAGTGTTAGGGCGGCAGGGATAATGGAAAAAAGAGCAGCTATACGTAACACTTTTTGCCCATTGACAATAAACCTATGATGGTAATCAACTATGGGCACCAGTTGTTCCAAATATTCAGATCCCAATAACAAATATTGCTTAGCTTGTAATATTAGCAAACTTACAACCTGTTTTCTACTGAAAACTACTGTTGAGAAATCGACTCCCTGATCATGAATTTTTTTTGATATTTCAGGGGTTAGGGTGACGGTTTTTGTTGCATATTCAGCTTTTTCTTCAATGATTTTTTGTCGTTGGGCCTCTCTGTTTTTTTCCTCTTCTAGAGAAGGAAAAATATAGTTGGTCCAGCTCTGACTTTCTTGGGGAACTTCAATGAGTGGTTGAAGATGTTGTGCAATGGCGTTTTTATAATTTTGTCTTGTTTCTGCAATCTGCTCTTCAAAAGGTACTATCTTAGGATTGGGGGGTGGGGTTTCATGCAGCATATCCCAGAAATCTTTGATAGGATTTGTCACGTTAGCTTCCCATAGAGAGCCAGTTTTATTAAGAAACTCGCCGAGGTCTTTTTTAAAATGTATGCAGCAGGCAATGACTCCGACTGTTGCTAGCGAAATTCCAACGTAGTATGGCCAATGACGTATAAAGCGACAGGGGGCTTTGTAGTAAGAAATTTTTTTGAGCGCTTTTGTTCGATAGTGATTAATAGATTTGAGAGAGAGTGGCGCGGCAACGGTTAGGTTGTTGCAAAAGGGGATCAGCAACGACATAGTAGGTGGAATAACCTTCCTTCTAATAAATGCTTTGGTTACCTGAAAAAGGAGAGCTGTTGCTGCCGCTTTTCTAGCGTTATCTTGAGTTGAGCATAAGATGCCACCAATAGCTTTAAATGCTCCTAAATAATGAGCTGTGTACTGCCATTCTTGAAAAAGGCGATCATAGGTTCTATTTGCCTGGTGATTGTTGGCAGAGGAAGAGGTTATATATTTTTTCCAATACAATAAGTTATCGTCCAGAACATTCATAATTTCTAAACAGGTCCTGGATGCTTTTTGGGCAACTTTGTAGGCCTGAGATAAAACTCGATCTTTTTCTGGTCGGGGGCAATAATAGGTGGCTTCAATGCCCCTGGCCACAAAGATTGAGATGCCAAGGAAAAGGCTGATCTTGAGATGACCAAGAAATTTCATGATGCGCTAACGCAATCAATTTTTATTGATCAGATTCGGGATCTTTTAAAAATTTAACCTTAATCCCCTCTGTGCAGTAGGACTTGGTGGTTTCAAATGCATCTGCATACGCGGTGTCCAAGTTAGTGAGACGACGTAAGCCCTCTGTTGTCATGACCCAAGGGTTAACACCACGAAACTTTGGTTTAAATAAAATATCATAGCTACCATCTTGAACTATCTGATATGAGTCGTGAATAGCATTACTCCAGCTGAGGCGACGTTGGATGTAGGGAGAATGAGCTTGTTCTAAAATTGATAAAATTTGTCGGTCAATTCCAAAATGGAGATCATTTTCATTGATAAGATTAAGTTTTATACCCTCAGCAATTGCCTCTGCAAAATAGGTATAGAGCACGAAATTCCAGACTGAACCCCAAAAATTTTTGGTAAAGTAAAGTGATAAGTCTGCTATGAGCAGAGCTGCTTTTCTATCAGTTAAGAACCATTTGTCATCAGCAAACTTTAGATGCTCTCGTACATAGTCTACCTCTTCTTGGGTAATTTTGCTGAACATGAGACCGGTATGTAAAATATATTGAATTCGATCGGCGCACAGATCAGGAAGTGGTTGTTCAAGGCGCGTATAAAGTGGATTATCAGGATTAAGATCTTCCAGTTTCCAGTCGCCACAATTTTCTAAGTTTTTTAAAAGATCCTCGATTCCCATTTGCTCTAAGAACCAGAGATGAATAGTGTCCTGGTAAGCATGGTCTTGTTCGGCCATTTGCCTCACATGATCCATTAAGTGAGAGAAGGGGCCATGCGACGCATCGTGAAGAAGCGCAGCGACCTGTTCCTTTAAGCTTCCACCAGCCTCTTTTACTAACTGCCATACGCCCACGCAATGATCAAAACGAGAAAAAGCAGCGGGTACTAGATTGAGATAGAATGGAGGGCCATGTTGATCGATTTTTTGAATTCTCCGCATTACTGGTGCGTTAATAACTGTATCGAGAAGTTGGCGTTCAACCATGACATCTCCTATTTCAGGTTGGAGGTCCATTGTATGCACATTTTTGTAAGAAGCTGTTATCACTAGGACGATTAAAAAGATATTCTTTGTCATTCTCTGCCCGTATAGTTTAGTGGCCAAAAACCTTTTATTGCTATAAATTATAGCTATTTTTTAGAAAAAAAACGAATGGGATCGAAAAGATGCGATAGTGATAACTAATTCTTTAACGAAAGTAGTTTATAATTTCACATCCATAACAATCGGGTAATGATCGCTTGCTGAACTAAAAAAAAGATAAGCTCCAACGAGAGGCAACTTCCATTGAGGGCTCAAAAAGAAATGATCAACAGGAATGCTTGACCAGGTAGTAACTTTAGGTGCATTGAGGCCAGCATAATCAAAACTATCATGGAAACTATGTGTTGCTAAATGATCAAGTGCGGCAGTAGGTCGAGGAATACCAACATACCCCAGGTAATCCTGATCTGCTAGTTGCCATGCAGTAAAGTTGTTAATGTGGTAATTAAAATCTTTTTTACGTACAGCATTGCAGTCTGCTGCAATAAACGCATTATCACAATGATCAGACTCGATAAGAGTAACTAACTCTTGTAGTTGAGCACATCTAATATTTTCCGCTTTGTGGGGCGGATTACTGGTTGATTCTGCTGCTAAGTGAGTCCCATAAACTGATAGTTGGGTCGTTCCGATTTCAATAGTTGTGTGGACATATCCTTGTCGATCAGCTCCTACAAGAGAGGGAGAAAAAGGGCAGGCCTTTTTGTTAATAATTGGGTACTTAGAAAATATGACCGTTCCATAGCGAGCATAGTGGGGATGCCAAATAGGGGCGAATGTATCGAGGCCTCCATAGGTGTATCCCATAGAGCGGAAGGATTTTATCAGTTCTTCCGTTGACGCATGAGGATATATATTCTGATCAAAGTCAAATTCTTGCATGATAAGAATGTCGGCGTTGAGATGTGCAATCACTTTTAAAATTTCATTGCGTGTAGGTTCTGAAAGGGGATTAGTCCAAAAGCGCACATTATAACTTACCACGCGAATTTGCGAAGGTTTTTCTGCGAAAACATGCCGAGGAATAAAATTATTTTGTTCTTCCCATCGCTGAGTATCTTCCATAAAGAGGGGACCACGGTTACAACGGTTTGCTTGGTCGCTGCCATGGGTGTAGCCATTTTGAGAGCTCAGAGTCCAAAAACTTGCAGCTTCAAATTTTTGTGCTGTAACGGAACATGATACGAGTAAGCTAAAGGCTAGAAGGACCGATGTGTAGTTTATTTTCATGTTCTTCCTTTTTTTAGAAGAGAAATAGCGACTTTTCTAAAAAAGAGCTTAAATCGCTTTGAGATGATTGTCGATCTTTTTTAGGATTTTCTTAGATCACAACCAATCTTAACTATCTGATTTTTGTAGCGATAAAATAATGGCACTTTCTAGATCTTCTTCATCTAATCTTGCTAAGCTGCTGGGCAGTTGAGAAGGATCAAAGGGTACGGGAAAAAGTTCATCTTCTCCCTCCTCCTTTTCTAGGATGTTGAAAAAAGAGTCTGGTCGTGTATAACCATCTACAATAAATTGAAAAAAATCGTCATCTTGAGGGTTTATAAGGTGCATTTGGGGGATTTCTTTCATATCTATTTCATGGGCCTGATAGTGTCGAATGTTTAGTTGTAATTCATCGTCAGCAATATCATCTTCTAAAAATTCCTTTAGCTTTCCTTCTAGTTCTCGAAGAGAAACAAAATATTTACGTGTACTGTATCCTGAGGATTTGGCGTAAAAATAGAGGGGGATTTTAAAAATGTTACACGATAGAGGAAATTTTAGATGTGTAAATACTTGGTGCATAGCTTCATTCATTTTATTCTTAGCAATGGTGGAAAAAATGCCTTTTTTTAATTGTACTTTTATAGTGGCGTGTTCGGTGGGGAGGAGTAGCGGTAAATTAATAGTAAAAACTTTGTTTTTATGAAATTCGCTTATATTTCTTTCTGCTAAAGATAATCCATCCCGTGCTGCTTCACTATTAATTCTATAATTAACTGTTAATTTATAGCGTGTTAATAGTTGCTGCAATTCAGGCAAACTCCATAAATTTTTATCCTGATCTAGCTGGGCTTTATCAATTGAGAGAGAGAAATGCGGTATAAGCTCCCTATGCTCTAATGCTTGTAAGGCACAACAGAATTTTTCTCGTAATTTCCTCTCCCACCTAGGAAGTGCTTTGAAGGATTTCTGAAAATTCATTTTTTTAGAGTTTCCGCAGCAGCGGTAACTTAGCTCTGTGGACCATAACGCTTGAACATTTTTGAGTTTAGGTTGTATTTGCTCTATGGCCTGCTGTTCCTCGACAGTTTGAGGAGTAAATTGATGAAAAAAATTAATTTTGTAAGATTCATATTCATTTGTGGGTTTATATTGTTCTTTTAAAACATCTTTAGCAATAAAGTTAAGAGGATGGGTTTGTTCTTCTTTTTCCATGGAGTATGCAGAAACTGGAAAGAGTGCGGTAACTAATAGTACAAATTTTATTTTTTGTATCATTGATTATGCCTTAATCGATTATAAAAACAACTTAAACTATTTTTTTAACGTTGCTTAGTTTAGGTCGATTGGAGGGAAAAATCAATGAAAATATCGCGTTGTATTTTAGGGGGCAGCGACGCTAACATGTTTTCTTCTAACTTACTTAAATCATCTGGCATAAGCAGATGTGCGCTGCTAATGATAGCATCAGATGTATCACTTACTAATTTGTTAGAGCCAAAGCGAATGTAGCTCATAAGTCATTGCTTCGGCGTAAGTAGATTGAAATAAGTCTTCTTAGGCAAAATGAGGAGCATTGCTCAAAAATAAAAATTGCATATCCTAAAAATAGGATAAAAAAGTTCACGATTCAACAATTAAGGAAGTAAGGATAAAAAATGCTTAAAAGATGTTTATTTCTTCTTATGGTTTGTGTTGGATTAAATTCTATGGCAGAAGAGAAAATCAAAGAGATCAAGGGCTCTCAGAAACAACAATGGGAGCTGCTGAGCTCTACTCATCAACTTACCAGCAGTTATGAAGATGCAATAACGCTGTGGAAAGAAAAAGACCAGGAAATGTATAAAATGCTCTTAAAATATAAGGGGCATTCTCTAAAAAGAATTGAAGCTAGATCAAAGAATATTGGTGTCGCTAGGATTCTTTCTTTGGACATAGAATATGACAATGGCCAGAGGGATTCTTTGCGACAATTTCATCTTAATTGGTTACCCTTTTTATCTGTTGGGGCAGTTGTTGCGCTGGCGCTCTATCTGGCTCGTCGTTATTCGCTGCACTCCTGAATCAAAGCTGCCACACAACCTTGTTTGGCTAAAGAGTTACTATGGATCAGTGTCTGTCTCCTTAAATAGATAGATTACGTTACTCAAACTATAAATAGTGGATGCGAATACTTTGCGATGAAGGATGGCGGGATTTTTTATTGCGCTCAAGGTCAGAAAGGGTAAACTAAGAGAAGAAATCAACTAAAACAATAACCCTTTTGTGCTCGAGTTCTGCAAATCCATGTCCCAACATTTTACGCATCTTCATCTTCATACTGAATTTTCATTGCTTGATGGCGCTATCTCTTTGGACAAGCTTATTAAGTTTGGTAAGGAGCATAACTTTAAATCCCTTGCCATCTCTGATCATGGCAATATCTTTGGGGCAGTAAAATTTTTCCAAAAGTGTAAAAAGGCAGGTATAAAGCCAATTCTGGGGATGGAGGCTTATTTTACTGAAGATGCAACTGTTAAGCAAATAGAGCGCAAGTATCATCATCTTATTTTAATTGTCCAGAATGAAATTGGTTATAAGAATTTATGTAAACTGATTTCATTTTCCTATCAACGTGGTTTCTATTTTAAGCCACGGATTGATTATGAGGCTTTAAAGCGCCACAATGAGGGCCTTATTGTTACCTCTGCATGCTTGGGGGGGCATATTCCATCATTACTCATGACCGGCAATGAAGAGGCGGCCCAAGAGCGAATGGATTGGTTTTTGGATGTTTTTGGGCCAGAGCGCTTTTATCTTGAAGTTCAACCGCCAGATCAACAAGAACAAAAAATTTTAAATGAAAAGCTTTTTGCCTGGAGTGGCAAAAAAGGTATTCCGCTTGTTGCTACGGGTGATTGTCATTATATATTACCTGAAGATCGAGAGGCGCATGAAATTTTTCTTGCTATTCAAACACAGCATAAATTAACCGATCCTGATCGATTTACGTTTGGTGAGGCTCGCTGTTTTATGCGGACCCAACAGCAGATGCTTGAAATTTTTGCAGACCATCCACAAGCGGTATGGAATAGCGGAATTATTGCTGATCAATGTGATTTTGATTTTCCCAGCGGGAAGCTCTTTTTTCCTGCGTATGATGTTCCATCAGAACACACTCCTGAAACCTTTTTTTCCCATTTATGCCAGCTTGGCCTACAAGAGCTAATTGATACACATTTAATTCCGGCTGACCAGATTGAGATCTATAAACAGCGGTTGGAAATAGAGGTAAGTCTTATTACCACTATGGGATTTGTAGGGTATTTTCTTATTGTGAGTGATTTTATTCAATGGGCCAAGCGTAATGGAGTGCCGGTTGGTCCAGGACGAGGATCTGCTGCAGGCTCGCTAGTGGCCTGGGCACTCAAAATTACGAATGTTGATCCAATCAAGTATAATCTTCTTTTTGAGCGGTTTCTTAACCCTGAACGGGTGAGTATGCCTGATATTGATATTGATTTTTGTATTGATGGGCGAGAACGAGTTATTAATTATGTTCGGGAACGATATGGCCATGATCATGTTGGTCAAATTATCACCTTTGGTACCTTGATGGCAAAGGGAGTGGTTAAAGATGTTGCAAGAGTTTTGGGTCTTCCTTTTGAAGATTCTAATGCCATAACGGCTTTGATTCCTGAACAACTTAAAATAACACTCAAAGAGGCTCTTGAGCAGGAGCCGCGCCTGAAAGATTTAGCAGAGCAGAGTCCCCATGTTCGTAAAATTTTTGATATAGCGTTTCGCTTGGAAGGACTAACCCGCCATGCTTCAAAGCATGCAGCAGGTATTGTAATCTCTCCTGAGCCAATTGATACGGTTCTTCCAGTCTATATTCCGTCAAAAACGACCGATTTGGTAACGCAATATGCTATGTCGGAACTAGAATCAATTGGGTTTTTAAAAATTGATCTTTTGGGACTTAAGAATTTAACCGTTATTGATCGGACCTTGCGACTTATAGAACAAAACCATGGCATAAAATTTGATATGGATCATTTAGCCTTAAATGATCCTAAAACATTTCAGCTTATTTGCCAGGGAAAAACATCGGGTGTTTTTCAACTTGAATCAGCAGGAATTAAAGATGTTCTTATTAAACTGCAACCGGAAAAATTTGAAGATATTATTGCAGTCAATGCGCTCTATCGTCCGGGTCCTTTGGGCTCGGGAATGGTTGATGATTTTATTGAGCGTCGTCATGGTAAACAAGCCATTAGTTACCTTTTTGATGCCTTAGCGCCAATTTTGCAAGAGACCTATGGTATTATTGTCTATCAGGAACAGGTAATGAGTATTGCTTCAGTTGTTGCAGGCTACTCACTGGGGGAATCTGATATTTTGCGCCGAGCTATGGGGAAGAAAAAAATTGATGTGATGGCTCAGCAGCGAGACCTTTTTCTAACGCGAGCAGCTGAGCGTAATTTTGATGCAACTAAAGCAGGCGAGCTTTTTGATTTAATGGCCTACTTTGCCGATTATGGTTTTAATAAATCTCATTCAACGGCTTATGCGCTTATTGCTTATCAAACTGCCTACCTCAAAGCGCATTACCCTGCAGAGTTTATGGCCTCTGTTATTTCTTTGGAGTCAGATAATGCCGAGTCGATGGCTTTTTATCTCCAAGAGGCAAAGGGATGTGGGATTGCTATATTGCCGCCTAATATTAATAATTCTGAGATTGATTTTACTGTTATTAATGGTGAAATTCTTTTTGGGCTTAAGGGGGTAAAAAATGTAGGTTTAGCATGTTTGGAAAATGTGTTAGGTGATCGTACAAAAAATGGTCCTTTCGCCGATCTTTTAGATTTTTGCTGTCGTGTTGATTTGCGAACTTGTAACAAACGTGTCCTCGAGAATCTCATTTGTGCTGGAGCTTTTGATGCTTTGCCGGGAAATAGGGCACAAAAATATAGTGAGCTTTCCGCTATTATGGAACAGGCAATTCATTATAAAAAAGCGCAGGAAACAGGTCAATTAGATCTTTTTGCTTCAGTAATCACAGAAAATAACTCAGTACCCCTTAATGAACAGTATCAATTTACTGCTCTTGCGGAATGGACAAGCAAAGAAAAGCTGGGAAAAGAGCAAGAAGTTATCGGTTTTTTTCTTAGTTCTCACCCTTTGGATAGTTATAAAAATCATCAACAATGGATTGGGCTTGTTCCTTTTGGGCAGCTTTCGAGTTTGACGGCCACGGCGAGTGGTCAGGAACCAGTAGTGATAAGTTATGGAGTTTTACAGAGCACTAAGACCATTTTCACCAAAAAGGGTGAGCGCATGGCTTTTTCCTTTTTTGAGGATGAATCCGGAAAAGCAGAAGTAATACTTTTTCCAAAGGTGTACAGTCAGGTTGAGCAATGGCTTGAAGGCCACTCGGTTTTTGTTATTAAAGGTACCGTTGATTTAACTAATCCGCATGCTTCCAAGATTAAAGCGTTTCACATGGTTCCTCTGGATTTGATGTTGCAGGAGTGGGGAGACCAGCAAAGTATAATTTTGAGTCTGCCGCCCTCCTTTTCTCTTTCTGAATTAGGCGTTTTAAAGGACAGGCCTGAGGGGGTTGCAAAAAAGATCCCTCTTCAGATTTTGTTTTATGAGAATGACAAAAAATTAAGATTAAAGACAGAAGGCTTTGTGACTAATGAACTTCTTACGAGCTTTCATCAAGCTAATATTTCCATAAAAATAATTTTATAAAGAGGGGAAATGCGCTGCGCATGTTTCAAGCTCGGTAGCATGAGATACTGATACCGTTTTTTTATAGTGCTCAATAAGCTCTTTGATATCGTGGAGCTGCTGTTTGTTTTCCAAATAATTGCCTATATTTTTGCAAAGAACGACAAGTTGGGAAGAGAAGTTTAAGATATGACAAAGTTCTAACATGGCTAGTATATCTTCATAAGTTAATGCTTCTAGCGATTTAATTTGTTCATATATGCCAAGTGCTTGTACCCATCGTTGGGCATGCATATAGGCCTGGGCAGCGGATCGATAGCGATCGATAGCGAATGGATCATTGAACGCAAGAAGGATATCACCTTCTAATTGCAAAGCCAGCGCCTCATCATTAATCGCATGCATTAAAAGGCGATAGACACCTAGAGCGCGCTCTTTTTCTCCTCGAATAACAAAGTCTGCTAATTTGAACCATGCAACATTGTATTTATCAGCTGGAATTTGCCTCATTATCTAACCCTTTCCGTTGAGCAAGCCACCATTTTTAGATTACCCTAGCATCATACTCGCTCGCATTCAAGGTTTTATAATAATTAATCTTCCAAGGGCTTTTTATTTTGTTGCACTAGCTGGCTCTTATTATTTTGAGAAAAGCTTTTGTTCAGCCATTTTTTCCAATCCTCGTCCCTGGAGGTAGGAAGCGTGGCCAATGAGGAAGTCTCACTATTTACCGTTTTTTTAATTTTCTGATTCTCTTTATTATTGCCTGCACTTGCCACTAAGAATAATGCAACTACTGCTACTGCGTCTCCAAGCATTCGATCACCTTTGTTTTTTGTATGTTTAAATCGAATACATTGTAGAAGAAGCAGAAAATTTAATGCAAGACTTTTAATGAATTAACTTTTAAGACTCCTCTTTCTCTTCTTTATTTTCTACTTCTTCTTCGGTCCGAAGATTTAAAAGACTTTGAAGTTCGAGAGGAAGCTGATGCATTTCTTGTAGAATTTCTGGAGAAGCTTCCCAGTCAAAGTGCTGGTTATTTTCACGTGCATTTGCATAGGTAAGAATTGCAGCTGATTGTTCTATGGTGAGGTCATTAATTATTCCAGAAAATGAGGAGGGTAGAGATTGCCTTAATAGACTCCAAATACGTACTGTTTTATCATTGCTACCCGATGCAATGGTTCTACCATCTGGACTAAATGCTACGGAGGTGACTCCTTGAGTGTGACCCTTTAATTGTCTGATTTCTTCTCCAGTATATATGTCCCAAATACGTACTGTTTTATCGTTGCTACCCGATGCAATGGTGCTACCATCTGGACTAAATGCTACGGAGGTGACTCCTTGAGTGTGACCATTGAGCTGTCTGATCTCTGCTCCACTATGTATGTCCCAAATACGTACTGTTTTATCATTGCTACCCGATGCAATGGTTCTACCATCTGGACTAAATGCTACGGAGGTGATTCCTTGAGTGTGACCATTGAGCTGTCTGATCTCTGCTCCAGTATCTATGTTCCAAATCCGTACTGTTGTATCATTACTTCCTGATGCTATTCTAAAGGCATCGGGGCTAATTGCTATTGAGGTAACCCCTTTAGTATGACCCTTAAAATTTTGAATCATGCGTCCCAATTTTACGTTCCAAAGATATATTTCTGTATCAATGCTCCCTGCTGCAATTGTATGGCCACCCGGGCTAAATGCTACTGAGGTAATCCATCCTAAAGAACCTTCTAATTGTTGGATTATTGCCCTTGAGTCTACATTCCAGATACTTACTTTTTTATCAAAACCTCCCGCGGCAAGGGTACGCCCACTTGGGTCAAATGCTACTGAGGCAGTCCAGCCGGTAGGGCCTTCTAATTGTTGAGTTTTAATCTTAGATCTTAGGTTCCAGACTATTATTTTTTTATCATAACCTCCGGACGCAAGTAGGGAACCTTGGTTACTAAATGCTACCGTTGTGACCCATTCAGTATGTCCCTTTAATATTGAAAAACCCAACATTTTTTTCAAAGCTTTGTTGACAGCAGCTGAGAGAGCCCCAAAAAAAATGGCCAAAATCTCCTCATGTGCTTCCACGTAGTTAAGTATATTCTGAATTAATGAACGCTGATCGCTTGGTTTTTGCTTGGGATTACTAATTAATTCAATCAGGGCCTGACCGAGGGCTTTTAATACCACAGGGGGGACGCTAAGATAACTTGCCATTATGGCGTAGCCACAAATCATTTTTAAATTCAAATTTTTATTTTTATTAATTATATTTTTTATGGAGTTAACAATCTTTTTATTTCTATTTGCGCCATCTATGCTGTCATTACTTGCTGCTAAATTGCTTATACTCTGTTCAACCTGTTGAACAATAGTTTCTAAAAAACTAAAAAAATTTTTGATGGTGTCTGGGTCTACATTCGCAGGATTAAGGGGAATCTCTGGTGCTATGTTTTCTATTATGATTGGGGGGCTCTCTTCTTGTAATTCTTCTTCTTTTTCTTCTTCTATGTCTTTCATATTATTGAGCAAATTTTGCAGTGTGCCACAGAGTTGTACAACGCGATTGGGCACTTCTATAGTTTCTTCAGGCCATCCCGAGTTGCCGCCGCCCAGCCTAATGATGAAAATTGATTTATTATCTTGCGTAGAATTGCTAGGCGTGAAATTTTGATCTTCATCTTTTTCCATGCCTAATAGGTTTCCCGTTATTATCATTAGAACAAAGAATAGTAGGCGAGATAGATTTTTTAGTTTCATTAGAGCACTCCCTTAGTTTCATTAGAGCACTCCCGTTAAATATATATATATTATTAATATAGCATTCGATTTTGCAAAAATTCAATTATAATATAAAATAATTTAGTTTTTGGAGGAAATTAGGGAAAATAGAGATGAAGAGGGGTATAGATAGAGTGAAGGTGATTATGGCAGAACCAATGGTTATTGCCCGTTTTTTAGCCTTTTTATTATAAAAGCTCTACTCGAAGGAGTTTTTAAATATCGTTCGAATCCTATAGCCACTCTTTTGTTCTAAAGGCAAAAAACATATCTATCTCCCAAGGCATATAGCGCGCTGTATGGGGAGATTTGCCTGCATTATGCATTTGCAGCCTATTCTCTATATCAGCAGTATATCCAATATACGTTTGATGTGGATGAGATAAAGATTTTATGATATAAACGTAATACATAGAAGGAGCAAAATTTTTATAGCCCAGCCGCCGCTCTTTTCTGCCTTCGAGGTTTAACAGAGTAGGGATGCTAAGGCGGGCAACTTACGCTTTATAATAATATCAATCCGTTAAAGAAGCTGGCTCTCCGTCTTCGCTAAAGCTTCGGTCGGACACGGCAAGACGACTTGTGCGAAATAGCCTTCAGGCGAAGACTGGTGCCGAGGAGTGGAATCGAACCACCGACACTGTGCTCTTCAGGCACATGCTCTACCACTGAGCTACCTCGGCTTATAGTTACGTTAGAGAAAAAAATATCCCGTGAAAACCTGGATAAGATTATAGAGGAAATGTAAAAGATCTTCTTTAAGATATAAAACAGGCTGTTTTTGTCAAGAAAATTGCTAAAAAAAGTCGTTGTTGTTATGGTAAAATAAAAATTACACTGATAGCAGGTATCCAATGAGTCCACAAAATGACCTTTCTAGCTTACGCCTTACTCTTAAAGATATACAAACAATCTTTGATGCGCAGCTTAAAAATGTGAGTACGTTAGATCAACTAGAACTTATGCGCATTGATTTCTTAGGGCGTCAAGGAAAATTAGCGCAAGCTACGGAAAGCTTTAAAAAATTGTCAGCTGAGGAAAAAAAGGAGATAGGAGTCACTCTTCAAGTCCTCAAAGAGAATCTTTACGCCTTCCTTGAACAGCGAAAAAATGAGTTTGAACAAGAAGCGATGAGTAAAAAACTTGCTGAAGCCGCATCATTTGATGTTACTGCTTACGCAATTGGTGAGGTTCAAGGATCGCTTCATCCACTTACCCACCTTACCGAAGAGATTCATAACATCTTTATTTCGATGGGTTATTGTATTGTACGAGGTCCTGAGATTGAAAGTGATCGTTATAATTTTGAAGCACTCAATATACCTGCCTATCACCCGGCGCGCGATATGTGGGATACGTTATGGTTAAGTGATTCTCAGCTTCTGTTGCGAACCCATACCTCTACCGTTCAAATTAGAACTATGGAAAGCCTAACGCCTCCTTTTGCGATTGCTGCTACAGGGCGAGTGTATCGTCATGAAGCCACCGATGCGACTCATGATTATATGTTTCACCAGGTTGAAGGATTAGTAGTAGCACCGGCTATCTCTATGGCCCATCTTTTGGGTACGGTAAAATCTTTTTTTAAGACGTTATTTGCGCATAATAATCTTGAAATTCGAGTGCGACCTGGTTATTTTCCCTTTGTTGAGCCGGGTATTGAAATTGATATTTCGTGTCCTTTTTGTGCGCAAGGATGCTCAGTGTGCAAATATAGTCGCTGGATTGAAATGTGCGGCGCTGGACTTGTTCATCCAAATGTTTTACAATTCACTGGGATCGACACAACTATTTATTCTGGCTTTGCTTTTGGAGCTGGTCTGAGTAGAATTGCAATGCTCAAATACGGGATTAACGACATTAGATTGCTTGCAAGTGCAAAGCTCGATTTTCTGCGTCAGTTTTAAATATAAGTCTAAAGTAAGCCCTGGGTTTGGGATTTTTAAAGGAGCCGGTGATGGATATTATTAAAACCGTCATACCAGCAGCTGGTTTGGGGACTCGTTTTTTACCCTACACAAAAAATATACCAAAAGAAATGTTGCCTATCCTTAATAAGCCCGCTATCCAATATATTGTAGAAGAAGCTGTTATATCGCAAATAACCTCAATTCTTATGATTACTAGCAGAAACAAGGAAGCGCTCAATAACTATTTTGATATTTCTCCCGACCTTGATCTGTTGCTCAAAGAACGTAAGATGTCAGATTGTTTAACGCAGCTTAATAAAATAGTTAACGGTACCACCTTTGCCTATATTCGCCAACAAGAGCCATTGGGTTTGGGACATGCAGTATGGCTTGCTCGCCATTATATTGATAAAGAATATTTTGGGGTTATGTTGCCTGATGAGCTTTTTTTCGCAAAAACTCCTGCTCTAGCACAACTTATAAAAATAGCTCGTCAAGAACGAGCATCAGTTATTGCAGTCCAAGAAGTGCCCCTGGAGATGAGTTCAAGTTACGGAATGATTGGAATAAAACGACAAATAACACCTACATTATTTCAAGTTTCTCATTTGATTGAAAAGCCTGAACAAAAAGACGCTCCTTCTAATTTGGCTATCATTGGTCGTTATGTGTTATCGAGTAAAGTATTTGGATGTCTGGAAAATATCGAAGCAGATGCGCGAGGTGAGTTGCAACTGACAGATGCTCTTTCGGCCTTAATACACACCAATGAGAAAATTTATGCTTATAAAACCCAAGGCGTTCGCTATGATATTGGGACACCAATTGGGTGGCTCAGGGCAGTTCTGGGCTCTTCGCTCCAAGATCCTGCCTACGCACCACATATTCGTAAAATGTTTGCTGAATTTGAAGAACGAGAGAGCTTTTTAGTAAGTGCCAAAAGAGAGATTGAAAATTCTCGCTGATACAAAAGATGTTTGCCTATTTTTCCTGAATCCAGATGATAGGAGAAACGGGATGAAAGAAGGCCAGATTTAAAACTCAATCTAAACAAATCTCCATCCCGTTTCTAAGAGTTATCTTATTTTCCTTGTAAACAAGGGATAACTATTTTATCAATTACCAGTGTCACAATTACGGCGCAATAAGCTCCAACAACAAAACCAAATATTCCCTCTGATTTGGTTTTTGCTCGTTCATATGCAAGCTCTTGCTCATGGCGTTGGCTGCTCTGTTTGCGATCTCTCTTATTGTCCTTGAGCAAGTGTTTTATAGTAGTGTTTTTGTATTTTAGAGCATCTTCTTTGTCTTTTTGATGCTTGACAATAACGCCCTTAAGTCCTTGTAATTCTAACGCTAATCGCGGATTTGAATGACCAGCAGCAACGGCTGCGGCTTGGTCAAGTAAGCTCAAATCATTTCCTGCTAATTTACTAGCTGTATAAATATCACCATTGTCAACCCGCTTCATTACCTTACCAGCTTTTGAATTGTCAATTACTTGGCAACCAGTATTGTCAACAGCATGTACTGCGACAGATAAAGAAAAGCTTACGGCTAAAGCGACTACTAATTGTTTGTATATCATAAAAATTCCTAACGTTTTCTTAGAGATGAGTTCCCCGAAGGAACCAAAAGATTTCGAATAATAAGTGTTGCGAGGCCTGCTACAATAGCCGTTACCGTACAAGAAGCAATAATTTCACGCGTTTGGTTTTTTTGATCCTGCTTAATGTGTTTGGTATATTTGGTGATCAAGTCTATAACGCCCCGCAGAGTCAAACCAGCTTTAGTCTCGCCATTTGATGCTGCAAGAAGGGCTGCTTGTTCTAGTGAGGCAGTATTATAATGAACTAAGTCATAGGTGCAAAGGCCATAACCGTAGTCATCATTTGGTGTCAAAGCTCCGCTTACATCACCCAGTTTTATAGATTTCAGAATTTTGCCAGCGGTTGTAGTTTCAATGATGGGATTATCCGTAGCAGTACCATCAGCAGGATGGAGTAGGGCTGACAAAGAAAGGGCTGCAATGAGAGTTACTACTATTTGTTTATGTATCATAAAATCCTTACAATTTAAAAAAGTAGTGCTGAGCTAAAAAATTTTAGCCACATGGTTAACAACGCTGGAGTGAAACTACAATGTTGTTAACCATGAGTGCAAATCCTGCAAAGAGTAATGTGGCACAAGTGGCAGTAATACGTGCTGCTTTTAGTCTGCTTTCATGATATTTTTCTTGAGCCTTGGTCTGCTTTCTATTTCTTGTTAGCTCATTTTTAATGCCACTTAGCGCTAAAGTTAGTTCTGATTTGCCACGATCAGCAGCCAAATGGCATGCTTGATCTAACAGGCCAGGATTATGCCTAACTAACTTTAAAACAGTCTCTATATCGCCTAAATCCATAGCTTTAATTACTTCGCCAGCCTTAGTATTGTCAATTGCTTGACAGCCAGTAGTGGTGTTGCCTGCAGCACGTATACTGCCGCCGACCAAAGCAAAAGCCATAATTAGGATCGTTATTGTTTGTTTATACACTTATGAGACCTCCTCTAGTTTTGATTATATTAAGAACACAAAAAATGACACGCAACCTTACTACCCGCCTTCTTAGCTATTCCTACTAATTTCTCATTACAGTAACGCAAGATACTCACTTTATTCTTTAAAATCTGATTTTGATGGTCTAAATAACCAATAAAAATCCCTGCCCCTATAAGTGCCGCTCCGCACAACCAGA
>Ga0206849_1048_pt1 | contig 20617 bp, 14 predicted proteins | sample Alteio_BWOrgCont_15_FD_152892 | JGI IMG/M metagenome (GOLD analysis project Ga0206849, IMG submission 152892) | Enriched cells from forest soil in Barre Woods Harvard Forest LTER site, Petersham, Massachusetts, United States -... | ecosystem: Environmental > Terrestrial > Soil > Temperate forest >...
TGAGCGGGGGTGGCTGGGTTGCGCCAATGGTCTCGATTCCGACGGATGTGATGGGCCCGCCGATTTTGGCTAATCCGAAGTCGAGCAGTTTGGCTCCGCTGCGGGTGAGCATGACGTTGCCGGGCTTGAGGTCGCGGTGGATGACTCCTTTGCGATGCGCGGCGTCGAGAGCGCTGGCGATCTGGATGGCGATCCGCAGGGCTTCTTCGATGGGCAACGGTCCGCAGCGCAGGCGTGCTTCTAGGGTCTCTCCTTCGAGGTACTCCATGACGAGGAAGTCGACGGAGTCTTCGCGGCCGATGTCGTAGAGGGCGCAGATGTGGGGGTGATTGAGGCTGGAGATGGCTCTTGCTTCGCGCTCAAAGCGCTCGGTGAAGCGCACGTTGGAAATTTTGATGGCGACGGTTCGTTCGAGGCGAGTGTCGCGGGCTTCGTAGACTTCGCCCATCCCGCCTGCACCGATCGAGGCGATAACCTCATACGGACCTAACCGCGACTTTGCTGCCATGGGCATGATGCGGCATCCTATCATCGCGCGAAAGCCAAAAAAAGACGCGCCAAACCAAGGGACCCTGGATCTGTCAGTTCCTGACGCCCGACTTCCAGATCAGGCGCGCAGCCAGATGATACCTGCCGCAGTAGCCGCGGCGGCCAAGGCGTATTGAATCCAGCGCGAATACGACCGTTGCGTGAGAGTTTCTGGGGTGAAAGTCGCATCTCTCGACGACTGGCCAAACAAGGTGACCGGTCCTGGCCCAGCTTCCGCTCGAGTCAGATGGGCCGTCAGCTTCGAGATCTCGACATAAGGCCTCAGCCCGCGGCGGTACCATCCCTCGAGGGTGACCTGTTCGCCGATAAAACGGTCGGCGTTCGTCATGGCAAAGAAGAGCCTTGCGAATGGTATCGAGGCGCGATAGAGGAGAAACATCATGCCGGTCTCGTCTCTCAGCACGAGGTCCGGGCTCCAGAAAGCTCCCGGCACGCCGTTGCCTACGATCTCTCCTCGCAGCACTACTGCGCGCGGGCGCATCTGCGAGACCTCGGTGTCCTCAATGAGAGGTTGGATTTTTGAGTCCGCAAAGGTTCCTCTGTAGCGGTAGGCGATGCGGAGCATCCAGGTAACGCCGAGGGCGATGAGCAACCAGGGGCGCGGCAAGAAAGGCAGGTGAAAGTGCATCCGCGCCGCGGCACGAACGGCTTCAGATTGGAAGAGAAAGAGGAATCCGCAGATCCACGGCGCGACCCATACGAGAAACTCAAAGGGGAAGAGCAGAAAGCGCAGCTTGCGGTCTGAAAGCTGCGCGCCGGGAAGCGGATAACGAACCTGCTGATGCATCGCCGCGGAGTCGCGGTTGAGGGCGCGAACTCGGAATGCGGTGAGTGGATGGGTCGAGCCGAGCTGATAGAAACGTGACCATGGATTGACCAAATCCCACCGCATGACTGCGGCGGCCTGGTCAGGATTTGCGACGGCGATCGCGAGCGACTGGCTGGATTTGAGGTTGGCAATTCCAAGCAAGGATACTGCTCCTCCGAGCTGCTGCGCGCGCCTGCTGCGCTTCTTCTCTTCGCTTGAGCCGGTCTTTAGTTTCTCCTGAAACTCTCCATCGGCTTTGACCATTCCATAGGCGATCTTGATGAGGGCAGATGAGAGGTCGCCGGGTGCTCGGGTTACCTCGGCTGAAAAATGGTCAGCATAGAACTCTCGTGTGCGGTTGAGCGTGAGCACGAGATACTGACCGATCCAGTAGCAGGCGTAGGCTGCCGCAGCGATGGGGCGGCCGTGATTGTTGCCTCTTGTCCAGACATAGATCTGGTAAAGGATCAGGGGAGCGACCGCGGCAACAGCCATCACCGCAAAGTCATAGTGCTCGATGTGGCCGATTTCATGGGCGATGACCGCGTTTGCTTCTTCGGGCGTGAGGACGTCGAGCAAGCCCTTGGTCACGACTACGCGAGCGTCGGAGCGTACTCGGCCGAAGGAAAATGCGTTTGGGGTGCCGCTGTGGATGACTCCTATGCGCGGTCTTGGGATGCGCTTCTCGAGGCAAAGCTGATCGATAAAGACGCGATTGACTGCGGGGAGCTCGTTCTCGTCCCAGTCGATTGAAAGAACCCACTCGATGATCCAGGGAGAGATGGCGTATTGCAGGGCAATGAAGCCGACTGAGAAGACGAGGGCCCAGACCAGGGACACGTGTTTCTCCGCGAGAAAGGCGGTGCCGAGGGCAAACACCATTCCATACAAGGCAAGAAGAACAAGAAGGGAACGGCTCAGGAACTTCATTCATGCACTCCGTGCAGAGCAGACGAGTTCAAAACGCGGGGCCAGTCTATCCCAGTTCCCGTTATCTGCAACCTGAATATTTCATGAGAGCAGGCGCGCATGGGAAGATGCGCGGAATGGCGAAAATATTTTCGAGCGGAATGTGCTGGTGGGCGTCTTTGTGGGTAGAAGGGATTTATGGCGTTGGTTGAGGACTGCAGCCTGGTGTTGGGTTCGATGGAGACTGCGCGCGCGGAGGTTGATCTCGCGGAGTTGGTGGGGGCTTACTCTGCGCTGCTGTTTCGGGTAGCTCACTCGGTGCTGCGGAGCGAGGCTGAGGCTGAGGATGTGGTGCAGGACGTGTTTGTGCGGGTGCTGGAGCATCGGCGGTCGTTGAATGGCGTTCAGGATATGCGGGTGTGGCTGGTGAGGATTGCGTGGAACCTGGCGATCGATCGCAGGCGGCGGGTGAGGCCGGCGCAGTTTGATGAGGGGTTTGCCGAGGGACTGGTGGCGCGCGATGTTCCGGCGGATGCGGCGTTGGATGAAGCGCGGCGTATGCGGGCGGTGTTGCGCGAGATGGAGAGGCTGCCTAGGGCGGAGCGGCATGTTTTGCTGCTGTCGGCGGTGGAGGAGTTGGGCACGGCGGAGATGGCGGAGGTTCTGGGACGGAGCGAATCGGCGGTGCGGGCTTTGCTGTTTCGCGCGCGGACGCGGCTGCGGGAGCGGCTGGAGAGAGGAGTTGCAGCATGAAGAATGCGGACGATGCGATTGAGCGAGTGCTGACGGGTCTGCGGGAGGTTGAGGCTCCGGTGGGGATGGAGCGGCGGATTGTGGCGGCGATGGAGGATCGGACTTCGGAAACTGCTCGCGCGAGGGATGGTTGGCGGTGGCCGCTTCGGCTGGTGGGTGTGGCGCGGCCGGCTGTTGTGCGCTATGTGGTGATTGGGTGTGTGGCGGCGGGTGTGATTGCGGTGGTGCTGACGATTCCAGGGAGGTCTCGACGGCAGCAGGTTCCTTTGAAGGCGAAGATGGGTTCGGTCGGGAGCGGGCAGAGAGTTCCTGTTGTGGAGGAGCCGGTGATGGCTTCGGAGCGTCCTTCTGCGGCGCGGGTGATGCGGGCTGCGAGGGTTGCGAACGAGCCGGAGGGACCTGTAGTCAGCGGGATCGACGCGGGTGATCTTGATGCGGTGGCGATGAGCGAGACGCGGGCGGCTAGTTTTCCTGCTCCGCCGATGCCTTTGACCGAGCAGGAGCGGTTGTTGCTTCGGATGGTGCATCGGGGCGAGCCGGTGGAGTTGGCGATGCTTGATCCGCAGATGCGTGAAATGCAGGATGCGAAGGAGAAAGCAGAGTTTCAGCAGTTTTTTGCGAAGCCGTTGGTTAAGGATGCTGCGGCCGATGGAGCCGGAGCGGGACTGAGTGATGTTGGAGCGGCGAAGTCGAGTGCGGTGCCTGCGGCAGAGTCTGTTGTGCCACCTCCGGATGTAGTTGGTCCGGCGGCGGGAGCGATGGAGCAGACGGCTCCTGAGAAGGCTGCGCCGGGAGTTGCGAATCCTGAGCAGCCGAATGTGAAGGATGGATTTCCGCAGCAGATTACTACGGTAGAGAAGGACTAACGATGACGTGCAAGACAAGAGAGAGAGAGGAACGATGAAGTTTGCAAATGGAGTTCTTGGAGTGGCTGTTGTTTTTGGGCTGGTGAGTGCGAGTGCGTTGGGACAGTTGACGGATTGCAGTGGGCCCGGGACGAAGTGTCCGACGGGGACTACGGTTATTTCGACTCCACCGGGACCGCGGGTGGATACTCGACCTTTTGAGATGGTTTATCTGAGCAACGTTGCGCAGCAGAATGATGCGAATGAGGTTGTGGTTGCCGTCCGCAATATGCTTGATCCCCAGGTGAAGATCTACCTGGTTCCAAGCCAGAACGCTATTGCAATTCGTGCCACCGCGGATGAGATCGCGCTGGCGCAGAAGATAATCCATGATCTTGACAAGCCGAGGAAGAGCTATCGGCTGACGTACACGATTACGGAGCTGGATGGCGGGAAGCGGGTTGGAGTGCAGCACTATTCGATGATTCTGACTGATGGACAGAGGAGTGTGATGAAGCAAGGGCACAAGGTTCCGGTTGTGACGGGTTCGTACAGCGATAAGACATCGCAGACGGAGTCGCAGGTGACTTATCTCGATGTGGGAATGAACTTCGATGCGACGCTGGGTGGGTACGGCAATGGAGGACTGCTGAGGACCAAGGTGGAGCAGTTGGATATGGTCGACGAGAAGTCCGGACTGGGCCCACAGGATCCGATTGTGCGGCAGTCAGCGCTCGAGGGTACGGTGAATCTGCTGCCGGGTAAGCCGGTCGTGCTGGGATCCCTGGATGTGCCGGGGAGTACGCGGCATCTAGATGTAGATGTGATGATGGAGCCTCTTTAACCGGGGTAGATTTCGTGGATTGGAGGCGGTTTTGGTGTGGAGATTTCTCCGGCAGCTAAAGCCGCTTTCTTCTTGAGGAGCCCAGGGACGGGCTAAGATCCATCCCCTTTCGAATGGGATCTAAGGCTCGTTCCAGCCCGGTTTTTGTGGGAGATACCTTCGGAAATGCCACTTGACTCGGGGAGATTTTGACGTTACCTTAGACAAGTGGCAAGACTCCCTTCGGGTTGAGTCGGTCATAACGAAGTCCACCCACTTCGTTGCTTTACCGGAATACCCACGCAACAGCCCCCACCGCGCTGCGTGGGTTTCCTCTTTTAAGCTGGCTTTATTTCTTGTTGGGCTTGCAGGCTCGTCTGGGTTAAGGCGTAACAGTGATCAAAGGGATAAAGGCTGATAAAAGTGATCGATTGTGGGGGGCTTTCGCTCATTTCTAAGGCTTTGATGTCGGTGTGGAAGCCTTAGACTGGATGAGCGATGCCCCTGGAGACTCCCAACACCGGCCCGGAGATTGCGATTGCCTCTCCCAAGCCGAGTGGGTTTGCTCCGCTGAGGATTCCGTTGTTTCGCGACCGATGGATTGCGAGCACGGTGTCTTCGGTGGGGACGTGGATGCAGGACACGGCTGGCACCTGGCTGATGACGGTGCTGACGTCGTCTCCGCTGCTGATTGCGCTGATGCAGACGGCGGCTAGTCTTCCGGTGTTGATGCTGGGACTGCTTTCGGGAGCGATGGCGGATATCTTTGACCGGCGGAAGCTGCTGATCTTCTGGCAGACGTGGATGCTGACTTCAGTGGGAATACTGGCGCTGCTGACGTTTGTGGGATGGGTTTCGCCGTGGACGCTGCTGGCGTTTACGTTTCTGCTGAATGTGGGATCGGCGATGAATAATCCTGCGTGGCAGGCGATTGTGCCGGAGCTGGTGCCGCGGGCGATGATTCCCGAAACCGTGAGCCTGAATGCGGCGAGCAACAACCTGGCGCGTGCGGTGGGTCCGGCGCTGGGCGGGTTGATGGTGGCGGCGTTCAAGACGGCACATACGGGTGCGGGTAGCGTGTTTGCGCTGAATGCGATCTCGTTTGCAGGCGTGATCTGGGTGCTGGTGAACTGGAAGCGGGTTCCGCTGTTTAAGAGCGCGCTACCAGCGGAGAGGATTGAGGGGTCGATCCGGTCGGGGTTGCGGTATGTGCGGTATGCGCCGGATCTGCGGGCTTCGCTGGTGCGGGCGTTTACGTTTCCGTTTTTTATCTCGGCGATCTGGTCGCTGCTGGCGGTAGTGGCGAAGAGGGATTTGAAGCAGGGACCTCTGGGGTATGGCATTCTGAATGGCTCGATGGGGCTGGGTGCGGTGATGGCGGCTACGGTTCTGTATCGGGTCCGGCAGAGGTTTTCGGCGGACCAGATTTTGACGGCGACGACGTTGTACAACGTTGCGGTGCTGCTGATTCTGGCATTTGTGCGGAGCCCGGCGGTGATTATTCCGGCGCTGGTGCTGTCGGGTGCGGCGTGGACGAGCACGATGTCGACGATCAATGTGAGTGTGCAGCTGGCGGTGCCGGCGTGGGTGCAGGCGCGGGCTCTCGGAACTTACATGATGACGTTTCAGGGAGGGATGGCGCTGGGGTCGATTTTGTGGGGCGCGATTGCGCAGCGAACGTCGACGCCGATTGCGCTGATGTGTGCGGCGGGCGGGTTGCTGGTTACGTTTCCTTGGGTGAGGCGGTATCGGATCTTGTATGGGCCGTTGCCTGACCATACTCCGCATCGATTCAAGAATCCTGTACCTCAGTTGGCGCTGGATGCGGAGCCGACGGATGGGCCGGTACGGATTTCGGTGGAGTACCGGATACCGAAGGAGAACTATGCGGAGTTCACGCGGGCGATTCATCAACTGCGTGGGGTTCGGCTAAGAGATGGGGCGGTGCGGTGGGGGATTTATCGGGATGCCAGGGACCCGGAGCATTTGGACGAGACTTTCATTATGGAGTCGTGGATCGATTATCTGCGGTCGCGGGAGCGGGTGACGGCGGCGGATGAGGCGATACGGGCGCGGGTGCGGGCACTGCATCGACATGATGAGCCGCCGAAGACGAGCTATCAGATTTATGCGCGAGAAGTTGCAAATTAGTAACGGCCCGAGACCGGCGGACGATGCAGGACGACCGTTTTTGGTTGGATAGCTACTCGAACAATCTTTTGGCGAGATGCATTTTTTTGTTGTGTTAACAGGGAGTTAAGGGTGGGAAGGAGTGCGCGGCGAGGGACGAAAGACTATGGACTGGGCGACTTTTTGGAACCGAATCTCCCTTTCCATTGCAATTTATTGCAATTTCAACAGGAGTGCCTGCATGGGGGCCAGCGGATGAGCATGAGGATGTGGTTTGACAACAATTACTTACGAATCGTGCGCCACTACCCCTCAATGGCCATTGAAATGCTTTATTAATGGGTGCACCGGTAAGCCAAATCTGTACTGACCGAGGACTAATCTATGAAATTAATTACGTTTGCAGCCCCCTGCATGGCACTTCTGCTTGCAGCAGCACCTACCCTTAGGGCGGACACGGTGACCGGCGAAATCTGGATCGTGCCCACTCTTTCGACTGGAGCCGTGCCGGCTCCTGGCGATCCGCTCTATAGCACCACTCCGACGTTCACCTTCACCCTTACCAATGCTTCCGGCAGTGTCTTCAACATGAACAGCAACAACGGCAGCGGTCTCACCGATTACACCGTCAATGGGTTTCTAACGTCTGGCGGCGACACGGTGACGTACGCTACTCCTGCTGAAGCGACTGCTGCTGGCACTACGTTCCTCAATACGCCGGGAACCTGCCATGATGCGTCCCCAACGCTTTGCGCGACGAGTGCGGTCGGCTTGTTTACAGGGACACTCCAGGCCCCAGTTGCTGCAGGTGTCACTGTATTCCACGATGATGGTTTCATCCTCACCGTCGGCGGAGTTACGGAATTCAGCGCCCCTGCTAAGACGGACGAGGAGATGAACGTTCTTCCGGCTCTGCCTGCCGGAACGGCTGACATCTACTACGCAGAAGTATCCGGTGCTCCGGCTGTGCTGACGACCGATCTTCCGATCGGTGCTCCGCCGGTTCCGGAACCGAGCAGCATCGCTTTGCTGGGAACTGGTTTGCTGGCAGCGGCTGGTGCGATTCGCCGTCGTTTGGTTAAATAGCTACCGCTTGCGGCAGAGTCTGCCGTGAACGAAATGATTGAAGAAGCCCGGTCAGGCAAACACCTGACCGGGCTTCATTTTGTGTTTAAGTTAGCGGGACTGACTTTGGGTTTTGATGTTTAGCCGAGGGCGAGGTTGATGAGTGTCTTTTCTTCGATCTCGTGGGCTTTGGCGGAGCCGGTGGCGGGGGATGCGCTGGCGTGACGCTTGACGCTGGTGAGAGCGCGGTTTCCGGCCATCTTGCGCAGCTTGGGCATGACGTAGGAGAAGGCTCCCATGTTGGCGGGCTCCTCCTGGACCCAGACGATCTCTTCGGCGGAGGGGTGCTGGTCGAGTGCGGCCTGCAGTTCGGCTTCGGGCCAGGGGTAGAGCTGCTCGATGAAGATGATGCCGACCGACATGTCTTTGCGTTTTTCGCGCTCGACGCGGAGGTTGTGGCCGATCTTACCGGTGCAGACGATGAGGCGGCGCGGGTCTTTGACGTCGTTGTCGGGGAGGACGTTTTCGAAGGCGGGTTTGCCGAACTCGGCGACGGGGGCGCTGGCGTCGGGGTGGCGGAGCATCGATTTGGGCGTGAAGACGATGAGGGGTTTGCGCCAGGTGCGCATGGCCTGACGGCGGAGGAGGTGGAAGTACTGGGAGGCGTTCGAGGGTTGGGCGATGACCATGTTGTCCATAGCGGCGAGCTGGAGGAAGCGTTCCATGCGCGCGGAGGAGTGCTCGGGGCCCTGGCCGTCATAGCCGTGGGGGAGGAGCATGACGACGCCTGAGAGCAGGCCCCACTTGGCTTCGCCGGCGGCGATGAACTGGTCGATGATGCCCTGGGCACCGTTGACGAAGTCGCCGAACTGGGCTTCCCAGAGGACGAGGGCTTCAGGGTAGTCGCGGGCGTAGCCGTACTCGTAGCCGAGGGCCGCGGCTTCGGAGAGGAGCGAGTTGTGGACCTCGAAACGGGCTTGATCTGCCGTCATGTTGTCGAGTGGGGTGAAGCGGGTTTCAGTTTCCGTGTCGACGAGGACGGAGTGACGCTGGTTGAAGGTGCCGCGCTGCGAGTCCTGGCCTGCGAGACGAACTGGTGTGCCTTGAGTGAGGAGCGAGGCGTAGGCGAGGAGTTCCGCCGCGCCGTAGTCGAAGAGACGCTTGCCTTCGCCCATCTCGATGCGCTGCTCGTAGAGCTTCTGCACCTTGGGATGGATGTGGAAGCTTGCGGGCCACTGGTTGGAGAGGCGTGAGAGCTCGAGGACGCGGTCGGCGGAGATGCCGGTGGTGATTTTGGCGTCGGCTTCGGTGAGTGCGCCGCCGTGGTAGGGCTTCCAGTAGTCGGGGAGCTTCGAGAGCTTCAGCTTGCGCTCGGCCTTGGTCGCGGCGGTCTGGTCGGCGAGGAATTTTTCCTGGATGGTTTTGACTTCCGCTGCGGGATCGACTCCGATGGCCTTCGCGTAGAGCTGATAGAGGAAGGGGCGATTCTTGATGACAGCGTAGCGGCGGGGCTGGGTGACGGTGGGGTCGTCGGCTTCGTTGTGGCCGTAGCGCCGGTAGCCGATCAGGTCGACGACAACGTCGGAGTGAAAGCGCTGGCGGTACTCGGTGGCGATGGCGGCGATGCGCATGGCAGCGTCGGGGTCTTCGCCGTTGACGTGGAAGATGGGGATGGGCAGGCGCTTGGCGAGGTCGGTGGCGAAGCGGGTGGAGTTGGACTCCTCGGGGTTGGCGGTGAAGCCGAGAAGGTTGTTGGTGATGATGTGCATGGTGCCGCCGATGGAGTAGCCGGTGAGCGAAGCGAGGTTCAGGGATTCGGCGGTGATTCCCTGCCCTGCGAAGGCTGCGTCGCCGTGGAGGATGATGGGGAGAACCTGCTGCTTGCCTTCTTCGCCCATGCGGATCTGCCAGGCGCGGGCTCGGCCCATTACTACGGGGTTGACGGCTTCTAGATGGCTTGGATTAGAGGCGAGGTGGAGGGCGACCGTCTGGCCGTTGGGGGATTTGTATTCGCCGGTGGCGCCCATGTGGTACTTGACGTCGCCGCCGCCGAGTACGCTGCGGGGATCGACGTCTTCAAAGCGGGCGAAGATCTCGGCGGGCGAGCGGCCGATGGTGTTGGTCATCACGTTGAGGCGGCCGCGATGCGCCATGGCGATGATGGAACGGGTGACTCCGGCGGCTGAGGCTGTGGCGAAGACCTGATCGAGAAAGGGGATGAGGACGGTGAGGCCCTCGAGCGAGAAGCGCTTGGTGCCGAGGTAACGCTGCTGGATGACCTGCTCGAAGAGATCGGCGCGGATGAGCTGGGTGAGGACGTGATGCTGATCGGGGGTGGGCGCAGGGCGTTCGATTTGTTCCTGAATCCACTGGCGCTGCTCGAGCGAGGGGATGTGCATGAACTCGACGGCGAAGTTTCCGCAGTAGTAGCGGCGGGCTTCGGCAGCGATGTCGCCTTCGGGGACCTGGGCGATGGGGAATGGTTCGGGCGGGAGGTATTGGCCTAGCGGATCGAGGGACGCCTGGAGGTATCCCCAGCGGCGAAAGATGTCGAAGGTTTGTTCGCGATCCGGGTGTTCGGTTGGAGTTGATGTGGCGAACGTCTCTGCCTTACTGGCCATTGCTTCCTCGTTTCGGGATGTTGATGTGAGGGCGAAAACGGATTTTCGCGGCTAGTTCTATGGTAGAACTTTTGGCGGGATGGCGCATCTTGGAGGGACAACGGCAGAGGGTGAATTTGCGCGTGGAAGACCCGATGAGTTGCTTCGCCAGCATCACTGGCTAAGTTCCTTGGGTAATGGCTGGTTGTACGCAGTTGCTGTGCGATAAAACACCGCAAAGGCATTTATCGTTTGCAGCTCGGAAGTTCTGACGAGACAATGATCGTATGAGTAACCTTGTTGTTTTCTGTTTGCTAGCAAGTTCTGCTTTAGGACAGGTCTTTAACCCGGTCGCCAAGGAAAGAACGCCGGAATCCATTCAGCAGCTTCCTATGGAAGTTCGCCAGGACCTAGTTAAGCGACAATGCCTCATTCCGAAATACAAAGGTGAAACTGAGAATGAGGATGGAGCCTACACGATGAGCCATTTCCGGTCGAGCACATCCGTTGATTACGCCGTTGTTTGCCATACTCCTTCACTCAAAATCCAGAACGTCCTCGTCTACTCAAGATCAAAGGGAGCATGGACGGGAGAGGTCATTGATAAAGGGGGATTCGATCCTGCACCCCACGCGGATAAATGTTGGGCGACGGTCGGCATTGCAACTCCGAAATACATTGTCGATCATGCAAAGGCATATGCACCGGAGGAATTGAAGTCTCTGCCGCCGCTGGATCATAACGGCGTCGATGTTGGAATATGCGAGAAGGCATCCATAATTTTGTACTTCAGCAAAGGCAAATGGCTTGGGCTTCAGGGAGCGGACTAAAACCATCTGGGTGACGGGGAATGGCTCGGGCGGGGAGGTATTGGCCTAGAGGTCTTTGCCTTACTGGCCATTGCTTTCTCGTTTCGGGATGTAGCGGGCGGGCGACTGACGGCTGAGGTAGGAACGACGCGACGCTCAGCGAAACGATCAATGAAGCAGGGACAATACCGAAGACAAATACAGAGATCCTTCGGTAATGGGTCAGCTTCGAGTCCGGAACAAGCGAAGTTGCAGAAAACCGCGTTTTTCGTTAGCAATCCAGCTGCTCACTCCGCGACAGCCTGAGTTGTCGATGGTGACCGTAAAAACGGTCAAGTTGCCGACTATGCCGTTTCGGTTGTACTTGGGGATGGCGCACATGCTCTGCAAGGCTATGTCTAGAATCTAGATATATGGGATTGCTAAATCCAGACTCGAATCAGGAGAGACCCACCTCCGTTCAGGCACGAGCAATGTGTCAACAGGTTCCTTTGGAGATCAGACCGCTTGTCGATCCTCGGTTGGACTCCGTGCTGAACCGATTACGTGAAACCCACGCGAATGGTGGGGCTCTCTTCGCCTCATTCAATGTGGGTCCCAGCAACGCCTTCGACTGGTTTGCCTCAAGGGGTCGGCTCCTCGAATTCGGCATCCTCAGGCAGCTTCTCGATCGGGTCGAAGTCAGTAGTGCCTTACCGGCTTTGGGAATTCAACCTTCAAGGCCTGAGGATCCCGCATTTGCCGTTCGCACACTGGGAGAGATTATCAAGTCGGAATTTCCGGGAGGGGTCATGAACTCGGATCATCCTGGATTTAAATCTCTTCGAGATTATGGAATTGTAGATGATTATGAGCTTGGAGATTGTGAGTATGATGGCAACTTTCGGGTGACAAGTTCGTTCCTCTTTGATGGGGAGTTGGCGCAGGCGGTCTACGCTGGCGGCGCTTATACCAGTCCTGAAGGTGACGGGCGAACTGAAAAAGAGAACTCGCTTGCGTTCTGTGAGGCACTCTTCGGCTTGAGGCTCTCTGAGGTGTGGTACTGCTCAAGCCATAGCGCGTGGACCCCGTGGTTTGGAAACATCGCCTGGGATTGGACCGCGATCCTGTTTGATCGGCGCCTTCGCGCGCTTTCTATCCTCGCGGTCACAGATTCTGATTGAATCTCTAATCAAAAGTGCCCGCAGAGTCCTGTTTTCGGAAACCTTCAACTTTCTGAAAACCCGACTTTAGAACTTTTACTCACTTGCTTAAGCGCAACGACTCCCGCATAAGGCGATCGTAATCTTTACGATGAAATATCCCGCCTAGGTGAGGAATTGGGAGAACCAATGTTCAGGATAAAAACGTGTCTACTCGACACAAAACTGACGCACGACCTTGAAGACGCAATACTCAACCTTGCGCGAGTAGAGGACGATCAAGCTCTCTGCCCGATGCGAGCGAACGAAAGGTTCGCCTCAGCACAAGCTGCGTGGATTGAACATAAAGAAACCTGTCGATTTTGTTGTGGGCAGGAACTTAGCCGAGTCCACTAATCCAGGATCTCTCAACTGATACGGGATGAAGTTTGGAGAGTCGAGCAACGGCTAGAGCGTTGCGCCGAGGAGCCAGGGTTGGAATTCTTCTTCGCCGAAGCCGTGGATTTCGCTGCGGGTTAGTTTGCCGCTCGCTGTGGCGAGAATCTCGTTGAAGATTCTTCGGCCTGCTTCTTCTGCGGTCTCTTCGCCATCGATGATGGTGCCGCAGTTGAGATCGATGTCGTCGGACATGCGGTTGTAGATCGGGGTGTTGGAGGCGATCTTGACCGATGGCGTTGGTTTGCATCCGTAGACGGAACCGCGGCCTGTGGTGAAGCAGATGAGGTTGGCTCCGGCAGCGACCTGGCCGGTTGCGGAGACGGGATCGAAGCCCGGAGAGTCCATGAAGACTAGGCCGGGTGTCGAGACGGGTTCGGCGTAGAGGTAGACGCCGTTCAGGTTGGTGGTGCCGGCTTTGGAGACCGCGCCCAGGGATTTTTCGAGGATGGTGGTGAGGCCTCCGGTCTTGTTGCCTGGCTGGGGGTTGTTGTCGATGGAGCCGTTGTGACGCGCGGTGTACTCCTCCCACCAGTGGATGCGGTCGATGAGGCGCTGGGCGATCTCGGGCGTGGAGGAGCGGCGGGTGAGGAGGTGCTCGGCGCCGTAGATCTCGGGGGTTTCGGAGAGGATGGCGGTGCCACCGTTGCGGACGAGGAGGTCGACGGCTGCGCCTAGAGCCGGGTTGGCGCTGATGCCCGAGTAGGCGTCGGAGCCTCCGCACTGCAGACCTACGACGAGTTTGGAGACGGGCACGGTGGTGCGGGTTACGTTGTTGGCCTGCTCGAGTAGCTCATGGATGGTAGCGATGCCGCTTCGGATGGCTGCTGCTGTGCCCCCTTCTTCCTGGATGGTGCTGGTGCGGATGTTCGAAGCGGTGCCGGTGATCTGGATGAGGGGCTCGATCTGGTTGGTCTCGCAGCCGAGGCCGAGGAGAAGGACGCCGGCGAAGTTTGGGTGGGTTGCGTAGCCGACGAAGACGCGGCGGAGGAGATCGGCGGGTTCGCTATGCTCGGCCATGCCGCAGCCTGTGCCGTGTGTGATGGCGACGACGCCGTCGACGTTGGGATAGGCGCTGAGGACTTCGGGCGTGAAGTGGGCGGCGATGCGGCGGGCGACGGTAGCGGAACAGTTGACGGTGGTGATGACGCCGACGTAGTTGCGCGTGGCGACGCGGCCGTCACGGCGGACGATGCCCTGGAAAGTTGCAGGCGGAACGAGGAGTTCGGTGCGGTGGAACTCGGTGCCGATGGCGTAGTCGCGCTCGAAGTCGCCGGCGGCGAGGTTGTGGGTGTGGACGAGCTCTCCGGGAACGATGGGCTGGGTTGCGAAGCCGATAATCTGATTGAACTTACGAACGGGTTGGCCGGGGTTGATGGGGCGGATGGCGAGCTTATGGCCGGCAGGGATGTCGGCGGACGCGATGAGACGGTGGCCGTTGAGGGATTGTCCCTGCGCGACGGGCTTGAGGGCGACCACGACGTCGTCCGCTGCTCCGAGTTTTAGGGTGTGGATGCCCAATCTGTCCTTTTTCTCTTTACAAAATCTGTCGCTGGTTAAAGCAATCTACGAATGATTGGTACGACCACACTCTACTCCAACTGAAGGAAAAAAGGATAGTGTTTCTCTCTAATGACCGGGGATCGGCGCAGGGTTTGTGTGGAACGGAGATGGGTTCGAATCGCTGCTGGAAGGTCTTCATTATACGGGATTTGGTTTTTCGAGAAGGACAGAACGTTAGATTCGCGGCAGACGATCTGGTTGCGTGTTCGGCGGTTGAATTGAGAGTGGGCAAGGCTTGATTCTGGAGCGAGATGGTCTGACAGGAAAAATGTCAGATATCTGGAGCGTATGACCGGCATCAGGGACTCGCACTATAGTTGAGGTATGGCGTGGGTTGGTGGCCGTAATGGCCGATGGCTGAGTCTGGTGGTGTCGCTGGGGTGGATGGCGTGCCTTGGAGTTGCGGCAGGACAGGAGTTACCTGCGCCTTCGGCAGTAACCCAGGAAGCACCGGCAAAGTCGATGGATGCGGTGCGACCGTTGCCCGATATTCCGGCGCTGATGCAGGAGGTTCTGAAGAACCAGCGTAAGGAAGAGGCGGTTCGGAAGGACTATCTGTATCACGCGGTGGAGACGAGTCGGGAGACGGATGGGAAAGGCGGAGTCAAGAAGACAGAGGTGAAGGAGTACGACATCTTCTGGGTGAGTGGAGTGCCGGTGCAGCGACTGGTGAAGAAGGATGGCAAGGAGCTGAGCGCGGACGAGCAGAAGAAGGAGAACGAACGGATCGATAAAGAAGTCGCGAAGGCAAAGGAGAAGCGGGAGAAGGCTGATAGTGAGGGCAAAGAGACCGACCCGCGAGGCAATGAGGAGATTACGCCTTCACGCTTTTTGGCGCTGGGAACATTTACGAATCCTAGACGGGTGAAGCTGAACGGACGCGACACGATTGCGGTGGACTACGCGGGAGATCCGAAGGCCAAGACGAAGAATCGCGCGGAAGAAGTAGTGCGTGATCTGGTGGGGACCGTGTGGGTGGATGAAGAGGACCGGATGATCGTCAAACTGGAAGGACATTTCGTGAATGCCTTCAAGATTGGCGGCGGCTTGGTGGTGAATGTGCAAAAAGACACAAACTTTGCGATGCAGATGAAGAAGGTGAATGGAGAAGTGTGGCTGCCGGTCGAGTTGAGCGGGCATGGAGCGATACGGTTTCTTCTTGTGGTGAACTTCCGCGGAGACGAAGAGGCGGTGTTCTCGGACTATCGGAAGTTCAAGGCGACGTCGACGATTCTTCCGGGGATGAGCGAAGTGAAGACGGAGCCTGATCCGAAGTGACGCAGAGTAATTAGCGGCTCCTAATGGGATCGTGACACTCCGAATGGGGATGGTGACACTCCGAACAAATACGGGCATTCTTCGCTCCGCTCAGAATGACGACAATCAGTTCTAGTCCTTTACTCAGTTCCAGGGGGCGGGTGGCCCGGGGATTTTTTTGCAGACGTAGTTGCCTCCCCACACGATGGAGTCGACGGTGCCGTTGTCGTCGCGGTGGAAGGCCATGGAGACGTACATCTGACGATAGAAGAAGGAGCCTCGGCCGGTGGGTTCGAGCGGAAGATAGTTGCCGCCGGGGCCGCGAAGAAAGAGATGATCGCCGTTGACTCTCACGTCCATGATGGAGTTCGGAGCTATCTGGTAACGGCCTTCGTAGATTTTGTAGGACTGGGCGGTTTCCTGGATGGCGGGGCGCTCAGGGGGAGGCAAGGGCGGCTCGCCACCGAAGGCGATGGTTTGGAGTCCTTCGGCTATGGGTGCGTCGGCGCCGACTTCGACGTTGCTGAGGACGATCACGACGACGTTGTAGTCGATGAAGGCGGCGATGCGTGCTACGAAGCCGGGGTCGCGCCCGCTTTGCTCGAGGAACTTTCTTCCCTTGAACTCGCGTGTGCCCCAGCCGTAGGGGTATTCGAGGGACTCGATGTCGAAGATGCGCTTGCTCTGGAGGCCCTGATAGAAGAGGTAGAGATCGTCGATGGTGGAGTAGAGCGAGCCCGAACCGGTGGTGATGGTCTTGTCGTAGAAGGGGGCGTTTCTGAGCCGGAGGTGGCGAATGGGACTGAGAGGCTGGCCGCTGGGCGGATCATCGATCCATGGCTGGTAGCCGCTGGCGCGCTGGGGGATGAGCGTGGTGTCGGAGAAGGTGCCGGTGTTCTTCATGCCGAATGGCACGAAGATTTCATCGTTGAGGAACTGCTCGTATGGCATGCCTGAGGCCTTCTCGATGATGTAGGCGAGGAAGGCGTAGTTGGTGTCGCTGTAGGCGCTTTTTTTGCTGGGCTCGAACAGGAGCGGCTGTTTGCGCATGATGGCGATGAGGTCGTCGAAGTTGACCGACTTGTATTTGATGGCGTCGTACTCGGGAATGTCGTAGTAGCTGGGGATTCCTGAGGAGTGTTCGAGAAGATCCTTGATGGTGATCTTGTCGCCGGAGGGAAAGTTGGGGATGTAGCGGCTGAGCGAGTCGCCGGTGTGGAGTTTGCCTTGCTGCTCGAGGATGACAATGCCCGCGGCGGTGAAGGCCTTGGTGATGGAGGCGATGTGGAAACGCGTGTTAAGGGTATTGACTACCCTGAGCTCGTAGTTGGCGCCGCCGTAACATTTGCGGGTAAGGATGCGCGCGTATCTGGCGACGAGGATGCAGCCGCTGAAGTCGCCCATCTGGAGATAGGGCTGAATGAAGCGGTCGACCTGATCGACGGGGGGCGGCTGGCCGAGGGGAGCGGGCTGCTCTTCCTGATCGGGGTTCTGCTGGTATTGTGTGGTGGGCTCCTGCTGGGCGGGAACGGGCGCGGGGTTCTGCTGCGGCGGGGCGGGAGCCGGCGCTGGAGGTTGCTGCGGTTCAGCCTGGTGTACCGTCGCGGGGTTTTGCGAAGATGGCGCCGGGAGGGGTTGCCTGGCGTCGAGGGCTGGATTAAGAACCAGCGAAAAAATTACCAGGGAAAGCAGGGGTCGCATCTTTCCTCCATGGAGCACACTATCGGCTGCAGTGTTGAATTGCAACCTAGTTTGTTGCAAGGAGTAAGACGTATGCGAAAAGAAGATGGGTTAAGCACGCAGAGGGATAGCCGTAGCCATCCCTCGCGAAACCTGGTGTCGCTGTCCTCGAGTGCTAAAGATTAGAGAGGCTGAACGTCAGATGCCTGCCAGCCCTTGGGCCCCTTAACTACGTTGAACTGAACTGCCTGGCCCTCTTGGAGGCTCTTGAAGCCGTTTGAATTGATCGCCGAGTAGTGAACGAACACGTCCTCGCCGTTCTGACGGCTGATGAAGCCAAACCCCTTGGCATCGTTAAACCACTTTACTGTTCCCTGTTCCATGTCCGTTATTTCCTTATTCGTACTGAATTTGCCGTAGATCCAAATCGGGGTTCGTACAGTTTCAAGCTTTGCAGAAATCCAATCTGTTTCAAACGATAGCTGAAGGTTAGCACATAACCCTGCTTTTTTTTAGATAATCGCCTAAATTGTTGCGGTTGCACAATTTATGGTGCATAATCTGTGGAAAACTTCCGGTGAGTGTGGATTTTCCCCGGTTTGGGGGTTCGACAATTATGGGCCGAAGATGTTAGATATTACGCGGGATTATGCCGGAAGGTGGGATCGGACGATCTCTTCGGCGCGGGCGAGGACCTGGTCGAGGGTCATGGCGGTGGAGTCGAGGATGACGGCGTCGGCCGCGGGCTGGAGTGGGGACTCGGCACGGTGGCGGTCTCGATAATCACGTTCTCTGAGGTCGCGGATGATGGCTTCCTGGGCTTGGCGCTGGCGCTCGTCGGTGAGGGGGTCGGGCATCTGGCGTAAGCCGGGCTGTCCGCTCGAGTTGGCGTGGGAAGCGGCGAGTTCCTGGGGAGTGGACTGGCGATACCGACGGTTGCCGCGAACCTCGGGGGCCGCGTCGAGGAAGATTTTTACCTCGGCGTCGGGGAAGACGGCCGTGCCGATGTCGCGGCCTTCCATGACTACTCCTCCGGCCTGGCCTAAGGCGCGCTGCTGCTGGACCATCCAGGCGCGAAGGTTGTGATGGATGGAGATTTGCGAGGCGGCGGAGGTGACGTCGGAGTCGCGGATGCGTCGGGAGACATCGAAGCCGTCGAGCAGTACCCGGTTGCCTTCGAGCTGGGGCTGGAGGGTGATGGTGGTTTGGGCGGCGAGAGCCACCAGGGGAGCTTCCTCGTCGAAGGCGTAGTCGTTCTCGATGGCCTTTAGGGCGAGAGCGCGGTACATGGCTCCGGTTTCGAGATTGAGGAAGCCGAAGCGGCGGGCGAGGTGGGCGGCGAGGGTGCTTTTGCCTGCGCCGGCGGGGCCGTCGATGGCGATGACGGGACGCTCGCGCCTGGTGGATTTGGGTTCAGTTTCTGGGTTCGTTTGCGGCTCGGCCATTGGGACTACTCGTTCTCCTCGGGTTTGAACTTGCGGGCCGGTGGCCGTTTGCCGAAGGGCTTTTTGTTGCCCTTGAACTTATCGAAGGTGCTGGCGGGCTTGCCAGCTCCGCGTGACGCGGATTTGGCGAATGGCTTTTTGCCGGCGAAGGTTTTGGTGGATTTTTTGAATTCGCCGGACCTGGCCTTCGCCGCGAAGCCGCCTGCGGATTTGGTGAAGGGTTTTTTGGAGTCGAAGGATTTCGAGGGTTTGCGTGGGAAGTCGCCTTAGGACTCGGTGCGGGCTGGGCGGGCAGTGCCCTCTTCGAAGTTGCGTCGCGGTTTGCGCGGGGCGTCGAACTTGCGGTAGGGCGGGCCTTCGGTGCGATTGCCGCGTGTGCTGGCTTCGCGTGTGGGACGTGCGTCGCGGGAATCACGGTCATCACGATCGCGGGAGAAGCTGGGTTTGCCGGAGAAGCCTTCGCGCTTGCCGGAGAAGTCGCGCTTCGGACGGGCGTCGCGGGAATCGCGGGAGTCTCGATCTCGGGAGAAGGCCGGTTTACCTGGGTCGCCGAAGGATTTGCGGGGTCTGTCTTGCTTATCTCCGAAGTCGCGGCGTGGCGGACGGGATTCGCGGTCACTATCTCGGCGGAAGGCGGGTTTGCCGGAGAAGCCTTCGCGCTTGCGGCTGAATTCGCCGGGCTTTGAGAAGGTCTTACGCGGGCGATCTGTTGCCGATTCGGCGCCGGTCGCTTCGCGGAATGGGCGGGGCTTGGAGTCTCGTCGAGGCGGACGGGAATCGCCGGAGTCTTCAGCGCGGCGGAAGGGCGGGCGGCTCTTGAAGGAGGGGCGGTCTTCTCGCGGGCCCCGGTCGAAGCGCGGTTTGGAGCCGAAGGCGGGTTTGCCGTAAGCGGGCTTGCCGAAGGAGGGTTTGGAGCCGAAGCCCGGTTTCTTGTCGAAAGGGCGTTTCCCTTCTCTGCCGGCTGTGGGTTTGCGACTGGCACGTTCTTCGTCCCAGGGTTTGCTGTAGGTTGGGCGCGCTTCTTCGGTGTTGGCGCGGTCGAAGGAAGGACGGCGCTCGCGAGTGAAGGGCCGGCGTTCGCGGTCTGCGGGTCTGTCTTTAAAGTCTGAACCCCGTGGGAATTTTGATTCCCGTGGAGGTTTTGAATCGCGTTCTAATTTTGTATCTCGTTTGGTTACAAAACCTGTTCCTACCTTGCGTGGCTTGGGGATGAACTTGGCGATACGCGCTGGATTTTCGGCGGCGTCAGCTGTTTCGGTGGTTGCTGGCGTGATGTCGCCTTCGCTGGTGACGACGAGGAAGTCGATGTCGTCGACTGGCGGCGCTGCGGTGAAGGCTGGGGGCTCTCCGGCGATGTGAAGGACGGTGCGGCCTTCGATGGCGAGGGTTTCAAGCTGGCGCGCGGAGAGGAGCGCGTGGATGACGTCGCGGATGCGTGAACGCGAGGCGACGGGTGAGAGGAAGGTCTCGACTTCGTCCTCAGTTGCGACGATCACCTGGCGGAGGTAGAGGGAGATGAGGGCCGAGAGCGCGGTGGGTTGTCCGGCGTTGGCTCCGGCTTTGATCTGCTTGGTGAAGCGGGTGGTGGTGAGTTCCCATAGAGTGGGTGCGCCGTCGTGTTGAGGGACGGGGATGACGCGGAGGTGCTGCCAGAGCTCGGTGAGGGCGCGGAGGACCGCGTTCTCGGTGACTTCTTTGCCGAGTTGGGTGGCCAGGTCGTAGGCGCTCATTCCGGTTGAGTGATCCTTTGCGTGCTCGGCGAGGAGGTTGTAGGTGTTGAGAGCGAGGGGGGAGACTTTGGTGG
>Ga0206849_1049_pt1 | contig 20446 bp, 25 predicted proteins | sample Alteio_BWOrgCont_15_FD_152892 | JGI IMG/M metagenome (GOLD analysis project Ga0206849, IMG submission 152892) | Enriched cells from forest soil in Barre Woods Harvard Forest LTER site, Petersham, Massachusetts, United States -... | ecosystem: Environmental > Terrestrial > Soil > Temperate forest >...
GAACATGGCGTATGTATCACAGGTTCCCGGAAAGACCCGGACCATTAATGTGTACGAGGTCAAGCCATACCGCTGGATAGTCGATCTTCCCGGTTATGGATATGCGGTCGGTTCAAAATCCGGCAAGGCAGAATTGGGACCGATGGTAGAAGAATATCTGACCAGCAGGAATAATCTCTGCATGGTGTTTGTCATTCTCGATGCGATCGCGGGGCCGACAAAGTTGGATATTTTAATGATCAATTGGCTGATACATAATGCTTACCCCTTTAACATCATTGGCAATAAGATCGACAAGGTTGGGCCTTCAAAACTCGATGTGAGAAAGAATGAAATTGCTGGCCAACTTGTAGTTGATGCTGCTGATATTTTTTGGACCAGTTCAAAAAAGAAGATTCAGATAGAACCTTTGCAAAAGCTGATCGCCACATTGTTGGATATTTGAACTGGCGTTTGATTCCCAACAACTGGAATAAGTAATAGGAGGGAATATGGCGGATGAACGGTGTGTGGTATGTGGTTTGAGCGCTAATTCAAAAATTGTCGTCACGCTTAATGGGAAGAAATACAAACTGTGTTGTTATCGATGCAAAAAGAGATTTGAAGCAGATGCGGACAATTATATTGGGGCGAATAAATGTTAAATAATAATGACATTATGAAAAAGCTTCGAGTGGCACTTAAGCTAAAGGATACCGACATTATCGATATTCTAAAATTGGCCGAGTTTGAGACCACCCCATCAGAACTATCTGCTATATTTCGCAAGGAAGATCATCCAAACTATATGGCCTGCGGGGATCAGATCCTAAGACGTTTCCTTGATGGTCTTATTATCCGCAACCGTGGCAAAATGCAGAAGTCGCCGATGAAAGATCAGGCAGAATGGATCAAGTGTAAGCCCCTGCCTATCAAGGTGTTCCTGTAATGGCTTGTAGTTAAAGGTTTATGAAAAGTTTTTTTATATATCTAACAGTTTGGTTCTTTTTGTTTTTATCATCCGCATTTGCGGGCGACTGCCTGCCGGGAACCACAGGAGTGGTGTGGTCGATTGATGAGGTTGCGGGGTTGGCAAGCCAAAAATTTTCGTGTGAGGACCTTGCCAAGGTCATCGCACTGGCCTCTGCAGAGTCCGGCTTCAAGCCATTCTGTGTGTCTGCGAATAATATTTCGGGAATGGCCAACTATAGCGAGGATTCAGGCTTATGGCAGATGAATGATCTTAGGAAGAATTTAGATTTTGAGTATGGTAGTGGAGGGCAGCAAGATGAACGGAATCCTCAAGCCCACCGTTGCGGTTTAAATCCCGAATGCAGTTTAGATTACATTTACAGGGTTTGGAAGCTGGATGGAGGCTTTAGCTCCAAACGTTGGCACTCCTACCAAACAAATAACTACGACACCGCCTTGGCCATCGCCCAGCAATTCATCAAAGACCATCCTGAGTATCTGAAGCAATGTCATAGCAGTTAGTCAGTGCTAAAGTCTCGTCGGTATATCTTTATTATACCCCAGTACAATTGATTCATTTTAGCCTATCCCTAGAATGCCTTCATGTAAGTAGAGGAATTAAAGAATAATGACAAAGCATCATCAAAGAAAGGTGAACCATATGCACAAACCAGATAGAAAGAATTCACACAAAGAAAGAATATTTTCGTTACCCCAGAACAAGATTGATTTTGGATATCAAAAAGAACATCAAGGTAAGAATCCTAAAGAACAAAAAGGATTATTAAATAGAGAGGTTGAAACACATTCCTTACTAGAAGCTAACAAAGCTAGAGAGTCCTTAAAGGACCTCGATGGCTGGCAATTAACTGACGACCATAAAATGATCTATCGTGAATTTATATTGCAGGATTTTATGGCTGCGATCGATCTAATTGATCGCATCGCTGTTATTGCAGAAGACGAAAAACATCATCCCGATATGCATTTGACGCAATACCGCAATCTTCGTATTAGTCTGACAACGCATGATGTGGGTGGACTTTCTGAGAAGGACTTTACCATGGCGTTAAAGATCAAGGGCCTACCTATACTATTTAAAAAACATAATAATGGGGTAGTGCTGGATCAGCCAGAACATAAAGATAAGCCTGTTCAAAAACCAAGATATGAGCAGAAGAATGCCCAACCTAAACAAAGAAAAATCATAAGCCCAGTGCTTAAAAAGGAAAAAAATGTCAAAACACGCTCATCTCGACAAGGGTCAGGAGGGGGCGGTTAATCATAAATAAAATGGAGAAATTCAATGTCTAATGAAACACTATTTCTATTAATCGTAATTGTTTTGGTTGTCTTTTCTTTACCTAATTGGTCATACAGTAAGTCATGGGGGTATAGACCTACAGGTGTTTTGACAGTCTTGCTGGTGGTTTTTCTTATATGGGCTATTGCTGGAGGGCGTCCGCTCTTTAGGCATTCACTTGGGACTGATATTCGATCAGCCGGTCAAGATGTAGGAGATTCTGTAAGGCGTACCGTTCAATAGATAAAAACTGCCCTCAAATAACTTCGCTTTAATCCTACTTTATTCTGCAATAAACTCTGAGGGTATTTGAACTCAGAGTTTTTTCTTTTATGCCATCGAGGATTTATGGAATTATACCCCGGTACAATTGATCCACCCTATGTTGTCTCCTAAAATAACATTATGAAGTTATAGTATGATTTAAAGAGTGAAGGTTAAATTAATTTCTATTTATTAAAGGAGAACATATGGATGGTCAAATAGATAAAATTAAGGGGCGTATTAAAGAAGCTATAGGAGATTTGACTCACAACAAACGTTTTAAAGCCGAAGGTAAGGCCGACGAGTTTCGTGGTGCTATCAAAAATAAAATCGATAAAGTCGCAGATAAACTTAAAAAGCAGGTATAAGATCCGTCGATTTTCATTAGAATAGCGATTCTCTGTATGAATTGGCTTGGTTTCGAAATAAATGTTGACAAGGAAACTATTGACTGATACATTATTAACTACGAAAGAGGTTAGTAATGATAGCATTAAAAGCATTCGGAGTTTCTGAAGGGCAGAATAAGCATTACGAAGAGGCTGTTTACAGTGTCACGCTTATTAATAATATTATTAACAAGAACATCTCTTCACAATATGCCCGGTTTAATTTAACCCCAGGCAAGTTTAATATTCTTATGGTGGTTAAGCGTCTAGGCAAGGAAAAGGGTATTAAACAAGTCGAGATCAGTAAGAATTTAATTCTGACACCTTCTAATATCACGAAATTGATAGATAAGCTTGAAAAAGAGAAATTGGTCACCCGTTCAGCCCCTTCAGGAGACAGAAGAGTCAATATTGTAACAATTACTGAAAGAGGATCAAAGTTGGTGGATATGGCTTCGGCTGGCGCTTTGAGTGAGTTTAAGAAGATGGCGGGGGATTTAAGTCCGGACAAATTAAAGAAATTGTCTTCCCTATTAATGGAGTGGCTTCAATTGCTTCAGGCGTAACAAAAATTTTTTTATCCAAATAGTTGAATAGTTAATTATTAATTAGTTAATTAATAAGGAGATGAAAATGAAAGATTTAAAGGATCAATTATCAGAAATAAAGAACAATAAAGATGTTAAGAATGAATCTATTAAAAATGATGAGCAATCAGCTCAAATGGTGAAGCAGGCCATCAAGGATGATCAGGCGCTGTCTGCTGTCGCACGCGACATCCAAGTCACAGTTAAAGATGGTACGGTGACATTGGATGGAGAAGTGGCCACCGAACAGCAATTAAACCTTGCTACTAATACAGCTACGGCTGTAGCGGTTGATGATAAAGTCAAAAATCGTATAGAAGTAACACACAATAAATAAATTTTTATGATACAAGATTTACCTATAAGAAATACTCCGATTGTACCGTTTCGGTTTAAAAGATATTTTGAATCCAAGAATAATGAGATTCGAATATTTGGACAATGTGAAGTTACGGGCAAGAATTTTGAAATGAGTGTCCCTGTAGAGGGATTTTTTGTTTATTCGCAAGGCTTTAAGACCATTGCCGAAGCCTTAATCAGTATCCCCCAAGAGGAACGTGAATTCATTTTAACAGGAGTTTCACCAGAAGGTCAGAAGTTACGTACCAACTAATCTTATAAGAGGAGCTAAACCTTGAGCATTGAACATGAAATCGATGGTCTTATCCAAAAGAGTGGGGCCAACTACCGCGAATGGTATGTAGGCGTCGCTATTAACCCACGGGAACGTTTATTTACTGGTCATAATGTCAGTGAAAAAAGTGGGACTTGGATTTTCAAGGATACGGGTTCAGAAACGGCGGCCAGAGAGATTGAAGCTAGCTTTTTGAAAAAAGGTTGTAAAGGCGGCTCTATGCAGAAAGACAGTTCACGGCATGTCTATGCTTATAAAATAACGCGAACGACATGGGGTAGAAGTTAAACCATCAAACAAGTTTTACCCTGTCCCGTCAATAGCCCCATAAAATATCCTTAGGTTTTTTCCTAAGGATATTTTATTTTTTGGAGGCGGTATTGTAATGTATTATAATCGCAAACGGGCTTATTTAACTAAATTAGAGAACTTGACCAGTTGGGACCTTATAGCCGTGAATAAATTTTTCTGGTATTTTTTATTTTGTGCAATTTTTTTATTAATCCCTTGGGTTTTTGCCCAGGATTCTGATCAATCGTCATCTGATTCAGGTATTCTTGTTTCTTCACCAACACAAACGCAAAATTCACCTCAGGATGGTGCTGGGAATAGCGAGAGCGGTGATAGCTCTAGTTTATCTGATCAGAGTAATTCAGACCAAGGTACTAAAGGGGATAACAGCGATAATCCTGACGGGTCCGTTTCATCAACGGACCCCATCATCGTTAAATCAACAGATGCTGTGATGTTTCAAATAACAGCAAATATGAAGTTGAGTCAAGACGAGATTAATGCCGTTCGGGCAATTATAGAAGATAATATAGTCAAGATGCGAAATCTCCAACTAAGTTTGCAAAGTGGCGCCATTGATTCTAAGACAATGTATAGTCAAAGGCAGCAGTTAACCAATGATGAGAATCAAAAGCTCAGTTTAATATTTACTCCTGATCAAATGAAGATTTGGATCAATATGCAAAATAACTAAAATGTGTTTTGATTAAATGCTTAGCATCCTGATTTTCCTTACTCTATTAGTTATCGCCTTCCTCTTGTCTGGCAGGTTCAAGAGTGATTTCTTCAAATACCTTATCTTGTTTTTATTCGTTTGCTTTGTAAGAAATTTATAGATGAAAGAATTTATTTATTATCGATCTGTAACTATTTATGAATAAACGAGTTACATTTTCTCTTAACATTCTCTTAATTTGACTACCTTTTAATATATGATAATCTGGTACTGCGTTTTTTAGGCCAAATCATCTCATTTCCCCCAAAAATGAGAAGCCAAAACCCATCAATCAAAGAGGAAAATATGCCATTCCGCCGCCTACTCTGTCTGTTTGTTTCTATTGCCTTTGCCTTCACTTTAATAATGCCGCCGCCATCCGCCAGTGCTCAAACTATTTTGGACCTTCCAGCACCTGGTTCCATGGTTTATATAAGCCCAAATTTTCAGCCAGCTTTAATCAAAGGTTTGACAGTGCATCGCGATAATCCTTTCCTGTTTGATTTCATTGTCGACCCTGGCCAATCGAAATTATCGGCCCAAGCGATCAAAGATGAATCAGACCGCATGATTAGGTATTTTTTTGCATCCTTGACCATACCTGATCGCGATATTTGGGTCAATCTGTCTCCTTATGAAAAAGACCGCATGATCCCTGAATCCTTAGGGGTCACAGCGATGGGCCGTGACCTTTTAGCCCAGGACTACATGCTCAAACAATTGACTGCTTCTCTAATATATCCACAGAAGGCATTAGGCAAAACATTTTGGGACATGGTTTATTCAAAAGCCAAGGAAATGTATGGTACCACCCAAATCCCGGTGAATACCTTTAATAAGGTCTGGATTGTGCCGCAACAGGCCGATATTTATGAGCATGGCCAAACAGCCTTTATTGTGGACGGTCATCTCAAGGTGATGCTCGAAGAAGATTATTTATCTTTGACGAAACACAATGCCATATCTACCACCAATGTCATTAACAAGAATGACACCCATGCCATCGGCTCCCAAGTCATTCGCCAAATCATTTTGCCTGAAATTGAACGTGAAGTTAATAATGACGAGAATTTTGCCACATTGCGCCAGATTTTCTATGCCCAGGTATTGGCTGTATGGTTCAAACGTAATTTAAAGCAAGCCCTGCTCAATCAAGTCTATGCCAACAAAGGCACGGTCAAAGGCATTGACCAGAATGATGTGGCCACTAACGAGGCCATTTATCATCAGTACCTGCAAGCCTACAAGAAGGGTGTCTTTAATTATATTCAGGAAGATAGAGACCCTGTCACCCAAGAGGCCTTGCCGCGGAAATATTTTTCAGGCGGGTATGATGCATTAGGTCTAAATGGCAGAGGAGTGACGCTCAATTATACTGGTAATCGTCCCGGTGCAGCCATGACCGCAAATTTGTATGTTGCCATGACCGCTATCGCAAGCAGTCCTGCAATGGCAGCTAAAGTCAATAGATGGGTCAAGGTTTTTGGTACAGCCATTGCCGTTGGTGTGCCCGTTGGTATTGGAATTCCCTTAGCTTATAATGCTTGGAATTCACATAAAATAAACAGTGAAGTGAATACTGAGGTGCCAACAACTGTAGTTTTAAATGGAAAGATACAAAAAGTGGGAAAAGGAGATTTTATTGAAGAAATTCCCGGACAATATAGTAGTAATATGAGAACAGTGATCCTAAAGTTTCCAAAAGGATCTAAAGGACAAAAATTTGAAATAAATTTGGGTACACCAAGTGGTAAATCTGCCTCTATCACTCAGGTCGTTTCATCAACGGGGCCATATAGGTTCCCATTATCAAGATTTTTCCCTATCCCAGGCAATAAGGTATCTAATGTTGAATTTAAAACCAAAGCAGATGAGATAGACGTTGATCTTTCAGTGGAAATAAATCCAAGTAGAGCAATGATAACAAGAGGTAAAGTTATAGATGCTTTTGCACAGGCAATGGATTTTCAAGGTGATGAAAGTAGAAATTGGATTATTTCCTCTTTTGCGGCATTGCAAGCGACTCCCGATGAAGTAGCTAAAGGTTTTAGAATTATTCAAAGTGAGTTTCCAGGTATTGAATTTGCTCCGGAAGAAATGAACGACATGAATGTTTCTGCTTCAAACGTCGCCGATCTTGTTGAAAGTAGAGTTAGCGCGGCGATGATGACGCCGAAGTACGAGAATAAACCGTTTAACGAGGCGGTAGGTATTTTAGTACGCACAGTATTACCAGCGGATAAAATAATTTATCAAGGAAGAGACTATGCTGGTGGAAATAAGATTTTAGTCACTAGGAAAATGAAAGAAAATGAAAAAGGGTCTTTTAATATCACTGTTGAAGATAATCATGGTCCAAAGGTTTATCTTGTCGATGATGTGCAGACGGTGGGGATGAGAGCGGCTCCTTCCCGGGAAATGCCATGGAAATGGATTGGAGGAGGGGGTGCAGCGCTGGCCACTATCTCTGCAGTTTTGCTTTTATTTTTCCATGGTCCTTCGGCATCGACTGCTGGCGATAGTATAGATTTGGCCAAAGGAGATATAGGGAAACCTAAAAAAGGCAATGGCTTCACAGTAAATATTTTTCCTGTAAATATAAGCAGTTTTATGACTATCAAGGTAGGTATCCCTGATCCTTCTGACCCAACTAGTAAAAAGAAAGCAAAATCAGCTGCTGGTGAAAAGGTGCAGGTGATTGTTTCTACTACAGATGATCTTGTCAATCATACATTAAAAGGAACCTACCAACCTAATGGCTCGCCATTTACCGTTGGGCCGGACGGTATTGTCCAATTTGATCTACACCAGAATGACGATAATTTTCAGGTGGACATTGAAAGCCCTGATGGCAAGTCATTGATATTCTTGGGGGGCTCATACCGTAGTGTTGGAAGCAGAGCCAAGCAAAGTACTTCAACTGAAAATCCCAATTACGGCAAAGCACTGAATGGTAACTCAAATTCTAAGAATCCAGCCATGGGAGCTCTTCCCTTTGGTGGTATCGACCTTTCCCGAGAAGATGCCGCCATGCGTATCAGCAGAGATCCAAATGGCGGGGTTGTGGTGGATGTGGACCCTGCCTTGGTCGCTCGTGCTGAAAGCCAGGGTATGAGTGAAGTGATCCCGGTGATTGTGAGTATGCAACGGGAAGATGCCAATTCAATATTCGGCCCAGGCTAATTTAGTAAGACGTGTAGTCATTAAATAAATAGGGACGTCTCCGATTTAAATTAAATTGGAGGCGTCCCTATTTATTTTCATTGACTTTGACTCTATTAATGATACAGTGTCTCATATGAGGAAGGTTACTACGGAAGTTCTCCATAATGAACGCGTCAAGTTCCTGCGTCATCTGGCCCAGGCCGGACGCAGGGTGAGCCGCGGTCGTGAGCTTGTCTTCGATGAGGTGATGCGCTCCCACGGGCATTTCACGGCAGAGGAGTTGGCCAAAGAGTGCCTGCAGAAAAAACTTAAAGTCTCAAGGCCCACTGTTTTTCGGGTGCTGCATGATTTGTTGGAAGCAGGTATTATCCGTGAAACCGCTTTTGGCGACAAGCACCGCCATTTTGAACATGTTTATGATGAGAAACCCCATCATCATGCCCAATGCATCCGCTGCCACAAGTTCATTGAGTTCCCGGACAGGAAGGAAGACGAAGTGTACCATCCTTATTTAGAGAAACAGGGATTTAAAATCCTGGGCCATGAGATGCATTTTTATGGGATATGCAGGGAATGTCAGGTGAAAGAAGTATAAAAATTTTTAAATTTTTCTTGAGACAGTATATCAATTTGGAGAACCATGCAAGCCCCCTTTCAAAATAGAGGCTGGAAAAATCAGGTGACCACCCCAAGTTTGCAGGAGGCCCATGCGTCGGTCCCGGTGCCGGTCAATGCCAGCGTCTGGAGAAAAATCCTGGCCTTCACCGGGCCAGGTTTCATGGTGGCCGTCGGTTATATGGACCCTGGTAATTGGGCGACCGACATTGCAGGGGGCGCGCAATTTGGGTACGCCTTGCTTTCTGTTATCTTAATTTCTAATTTCTTGGCCATTCTTCTTCAATATTTGGCCTTAAAGCTTGGGATTGTGACCGGCCGTGACCTAGCCCAAGCCTGCCGCGACCATTACTCCAAACCTGTGGCCATTTTTTTGTGGATCATCTGTGAAACCGCTATCGCTGCCTGCGATTTGGCTGAGGTGATTGGTTCTGCCATTGCACTTAATCTATTGTTTAAAATTCCTTTAATAATCGGTGTTATCATTACAGCCTTGGATGTATTGCTTATTTTAGTTTTACAGCATAAAGGCTTTAGGGTCTTGGAATCAATCGTGATTGCTTTGATTGCCACCTTAGGGCTTTGTTACGCCTATGAACTTGCCATTTCACATCCAGCTTGGAATTCCATGATGGTCAATTTATTGCCTCAAGCACAGATTGTCACTAATAAAGATATGCTTTATATTGCCTTAGGCATTGTGGGGGCAACGGTGATGCCGCATAATTTGTATTTGCATTCAAGTTTGAGCCAGACCAGGGCTTTTGAGCGTAATGATCAAGGTCGTGCCATGGCCATCCGTTACGCCGCTTTTGATTCCACCTTTGCTTTAATGGGGGCTTTTTTTATCAACGCGGCCATATTGATTTTGGCTGCTGCTGTTTTTCATTGGAGTGGGCATCAGGATGTGGCAGATATCAGCACGGCCTATCAATTGTTGACACCACTTTTAGGCACGTCGCTTGCGGCCATCTTATTTGCCGTGGCCCTTTTAGCTTCCGGACAAAATTCCACCTTGACTGGCACCCTGGCCGGCCAGATCGTCATGGAAGGCTTTTTGGATATCCGTCTTCGTCCCTGGGTCAGGCGTTTGATCACCCGTTTAATTGCTATTATACCGGCCATCATTACAGTGGCCATCGCCGGAGAAAAGGGAATCGCCAATCTTTTGATTTTAAGCCAGGTTGTCTTGTCAGTGCAATTAGGTTTTGCGGTTTTCCCGTTGGTGCTTTTTACCAATGATCCACAAAAAATGGGTAGCTTTGTCAATAATGGATGGCTTAAAATACTGGCATGGTTTGTGACAGCTGTTATTATAATCCTTAATGCCTATTTGCTTTACCAATGCATACTTCCATTTTTTACAAAAGGATAAGCCATGTACCAAAAGATACTCATCCCTTTGGACAATTCACCCACTGACGAAACTATTTTGGTGCATATCCGTCCTTTGGCAAAAATGACTGGGGCTGAGCTGGTTTTGGTGCATGTGGCCGATGGCTTTGTGGCGCGTTTGCAAGACCAGTTGAATTTGGCAGATTCAGCAGAAATCAAAGCAGACCAGGCTTATTTAGACCAATGCTCAAATCAATTGGCCCTCGAAGATTATAAGGTGAAATCTTTTTTGATCACCGGTAAGGAACCAGTGGATGGGATTTTAGAGATAGCCCAAGGTGAACATTGTGATCTGATCGCCATGGCCACCCACGGCCACGGCCCGGTGAAAGACCTGATCTTAGGCAGCGTGGCGGACAAGCTAAGGCATTTGACCGATATTCCTATTCTAATGATCCGTGCGGTTAATAAATAAAAAGGATAAGTCATGAGAAATGTTATTTGGGTTCTCATAGCTATATCCGTTTCTTTCTCGCCTGTTAATAAATCCTTTGCCGACGATGGTATTCTTTTTCAGAGCCAAAGGGCTTTCTTGGCCTCCAAAGGGCTCACTTTTGATCCATATGTGATGGAAGATTATGTCAGTGTTTATAAGGGGGGCTTGATTGATAACAACACTTGGGCTGGGCGTTTTGATTTCGTTAGCGAGTTAGATTTAGAAAAAGCGGGTCTTCTTAAAGGAGGACTCCTACATATTGATATTTTAAATGTGCATGGGGGTCTTAAACCAACAGCAGATCACATGGTGGGTGATTTACAAACCGTCAATGACATTGAGGCCACTCGTTCAACGCGTATTTATGAGGGCTGGTATCAGCAAAGTCTATTTGACAATAAATTTTCTGTTAAATTTGGGCTGGTCGATATCAATTCGGAATTTTTAGTCAGTGATTCCGGGAATCTCTTTATCAATAGCTCCATTAATACCGCATCTTCTTTCTGGGTTAATAATAACAACGTAGCTACATACCCTGAACCTGTGCCTGCAGTAAGGCTTAAATATTCACCTAATGCCAATTTAGATTTTTTGGTAGGTTTTTTCCAAGCTGATCCATTAAATAATGATATTAATGCCCATAGCACTCATTTTGGCAATGGTGAGGGTCTTTTAAGTATTGAAGAAGGCCAGTATCATTATAAAATCCCTTTTGAAGGAGGTTTAGCAGGGACATTTAAGATAGGGTATTGGTATAACAGCGGTGATGGGCCTAATGCTTCTACTTTTAATGGCAATGGTGATATGTTTGTGTTTGAGGATGATTATGGGGCCTATGCGATGATTGACCAGAGAGTATTTCAGATCAATGAAACTCAGGGACTTAATGTGTTTTGTTTTGGAGGTGGAGCTCCTGATAATCGCAATACTGTACAAGATTCCATTGCAGGGGGATTAAATTATACTGGCCTTATACCGTATCGTCCAAAAGATGTGATGGGTGTTGCTTTAACCAGTTCAACATTTAGTAATAAGTTGTCAGCGTCAACGATGCAAGATGGAAGTGAGACAAGCTATGAATGGACGTATCAAATTCAAATCCGCGATGGCGTATATCTCCAGCCGGACATTGAATATGTACGGCATCCTAATGGCGATGATGCCATTAAAAATGCCAGTGTTTTTACGTTAAGAACAGAAGTTCATTTTTAATTATCGGAAAGGTATAGATGCATTCATTCAATGAATACTTAGTCCATGGCAATCCTTGGTTATTTTTTCCCATAGCGGTTTTTTTGGGTGTTTTGCACGGGCTAGAACCTGGGCATAGCAAAACTATGATGACCGCTTTTATTATTGGAATCCGCGGCACCGTGTCTCAGGCCTTTCTTTTAGGAATATCATCTACTATTTCACACACGGCACTCATTTGGGTCCTTGCATTTGTGGGATTACATTATTCTTCTAGTTTGAACATGGGGGCCATTGAGCCTTATTTTCAACTTATTTCAGGAGTGATTATTGTTGGATTGGCCTGTTGGATGTTTTATCAAATCCGTCGGGCCCAGAAAGAAGCGCACCACCATGAACATGATCACCACCACGATGGGCACCATCATCATGATGAACATGAACCTGAAGGGGATATAGAATTTGGCGACGCCCACGAGCGCGCCCATGCCGCAGAAGTACAAAAGCATTTGATGAATAAAAAAATAACAACTGGGCAAATTATTTTGTTTGGTTTAACCGGTGGATTAAACCCGTGCCCTTCGGCATTTGCCATATTATTGTTGTGTCTCCAGCTAAAGAAAATTGCCTTGGGTTTGTGGTTAGTGCTTGGTTTCAGTATAGGTTTAGCCATTACATTAGTATCTGTGGGGATTATAGCTGCCCTTTCTGTGCAACACATAGGCAAACGGTTTAACAGATTCGGCGAATTTGCCCGGAAGGCTCCTTATGTAAGTTCTGCCGTGTTGATATTCATCGGTTTATTTGTTACGATACGGGCATTATGTCATTTGATGGTAAAGTAAAGAGAACAGATGCTCAAACTTGATGGAAAAATTTTGCCGCATGATAAAAATCTCGACCTCCTTGCCCTTGCCGCCATTGGAATTGTTTTTGGCGATATCGGGACCAGTCCGCTTTACACTCTAAAAACTGTCATCGATCTTTCAGGCGGCAAGCCAACGCCTGAAAATGTGCTGGGACTTTTATCCCTGCTCATCTGGACGCTCTTGGTCACGGTTTCTCTTAAATATGTGACCTTTGTGATGCGGGCTGATAATGATGGTGAGGGTGGCATCATGGCCTTGATGTCCTTGCTTAGAATGCATAGGCATCATCGGCCCCTGATCATTGCCCTTGGGCTTTTGGGAGCGTCACTTATCTATGGCGATGGAGCAATCACACCGGCGATTTCAGTGCTATCAGCTGTCGAGGGCCTGAAAATGACAGCTCCAAACGTAGCCACCTTTGTTTTGCCAATTTCAGTTGCCATTTTGCTGACGCTATTTGCTGTTCAATCACAAGGCACCGCGCGCATTGGGTGGGTCTTTGGTCCTATTATGACGGTATGGTTTCTGACCATTGGCATTTTGGGCCTGTGGGGTATTGCACAGCATCCGAGCGTGCTTTTTGCTTTGAACCCTTGGCATGGGCTCCACTATCTTTTCACCAATGGGCCAAAAGGATTTTTGGTTTTAGGTGGTGTTTTTCTGGCTGTGACCGGGGCTGAAGCGCTTTATGCTGACATGGGCCAATTTGGCGCGGCCCCTATCCGTCTGGCCTGGTATGGGTTGGTCTTCCCTTCCTTAATTCTGAATTATATAGGGCAGGCAGCGCTTTTAATGTCTGGAGGCCCTATCAGCGACAATATTTTTTATCAATTGTGCCCGCAACCCTTTCTTTTAGCGCTGATTATTCTTGCCACCATAGCAACTGTTATTGCCAGCCAGTCAATTATTACCGGCGCTTATTCCATGACACGGCAGGCCATTCAACTGGGGTTTTGCCCGCGCCTGAAGGTCACGCAAACATCATCAGAAGGTTACGGACAGATTTATATCGGTGCTGTGAATTGGGTCTTAATGTTCATCACGCTCGGAATAACTATTTCTTTTGGTAGTTCAGATCATTTGGCCGCGGCCTATGGCATCGCCGTTTCGTTGACCATGTTGTTGACCACAGTACTGCTTTTTGTTGCAGCACGAGAAATTTGGAAATGGCCACTTCCTGTCTGCATCGCCGTCACAGGCACATTTTTTTGTATTGATGTAGCTTTTTTCAGCGCCAATCTTTTAAAGGTCCTGGATGGCGGTTGGGTGCCGCTGGTCCTTGCGATCGGAATTTACATATTGATGTGGACCTGGCGATGTGGATCAGTGGCTTTGACAAAACGGATCTATTCAATGGCCGTACCGCTTAATGATTTTATTGCACAGCTTAAGACTGCGGCTGTGCCTCGTGTGCCTGGCACCGCTGTGTTTATTACCAAGGCCACTGAAAAAATACCGCCGATCATCATCTTTCAAGTCGCCTTTAATAAGGCATTGCATGAGCATGTCGTTGCTCTTTCGGTTGTGACCCTCCATACTCCATTGGTGGATGACGATAAAAAACTCTCCGTTGAATGCCTTGCCCCCAATTTTTGGAGATTGATTGCTCATTACGGCTTTATGGAAAAACCGGATATCCCTGCATTGTTGCGGTTGGCAGGTAAACATGAATGCAGGCTTGATCTAGGTGATGTCACCTATTATGTTCCGCACGAAACCATCATCCACACGACCAGCGGTGTTGGATTGCCTTTGTGGCAGGAAAAGATTTATGCTTTTTTGCTGCGGAACTCGGAGCAAATTGATGAATTTTTAAACTTGCCAAGGGAGCGTGTTATCGAAATTGGTAAGCAGATTGAAATCTGAGTAAAAGGATACCCTGTAACTAAAAAAGTTACATGTTTTTTATTTTTAATGTATAATGCTTTTCTCTTATATCAATGTTGTAGAACTAACGAAGGCCGCTTTTCTAAATAAAGCATTATTAAGGAAGCGGCACCTCTCTTGCATCAGTTTTAGAGAGCTAAGGAAGGAGTCAGGCTATGTCATTATCAATGTATCAAGCTTTAATCCCTGTTGCGGTCCGGAATTTAAACAATTTGACGGCTATCTTGAAGAGGGCAGAAGCCCATGCAGTAGCCAAGAAAATTGACCCGGAGGTCTTCATTAGTGCGAGGTTGGCGCCGGATATGTTCCCGTTATCGCGCCAAGTGCAAATCGCTACTGATATTGTCAAGGGCGGTGCGGCACGCCTGGCGGGTGTGGAGGTCCCAAGTTTTCCAGATACAGAAAAGACTTTTCCTGAGCTTTATGCCCGTATTGATAAGGTGATTGAATTTTTGAAATCATTTAAAGCCACGCAAATCGATGGCAGCGAAGATCGCAAAATTACCTTGAAAGTCGGGGGCCAGGAGATGACCTTCCAAGGGCAGCCCTACCTGTTAAATTTTGTCCTGCCCAATCTGTTTTTTCACGTGACAACCACCTACGCTATCTTGCGTCATAGCGGTGTTGAGATTGGCAAGAGAGATTATTTAGGGTCATTTTAGACAAGCTTTAACCCTTTTTATTCAACAAACTTATCAATAACCCTTAGGTTAACCTTAAGGGTTATTTTTTTAATTTTAACTTCATTGGATCTTCATTCTTATTTTCGTATCATACAAACAAAGTGATTTAATTGGAGGCTACATTATGAAAAATGTGATGGTTTTATTGGTTTTCGTTCTTATTTTAGCAGAATGGCAGATAAAGGCAGATGCTTTATTATTTCAGGAACCGATAGGATTTTATTCCCAACCTACTTTAATTCTTAATAGGTTTATGGGTATTTCACCGCATGGACAAATCAAGGTGGGTGTGAAGAGAGAGACATATGTAGAAGATTCCGGTCCAGTTGGGGCAACAATTTTTATCCAAAGCATTCCTATGGAATTCTTAAAAAAGTGAGAATGTCAGGAGGATCTATGAAAAAGTTAACCGCGTTTGGACTATTGGTAATGTTAATGTGTAGTTTTTCAAGCAGAGCCATGAGTTGGGATGGTTATCATTATCACTATAGAGGGGGACATTACTATAGAGATGCGGGCTGGTGGGGGTTTGGTGGTTTTGCAACCGGCCTGGCTGTTGGTGCCTATGTGGCGTCTCTGCCGCCTTCTTATGAAACAGTTTATATTGATGGCGCGCCGTATTACTATGCGGATGGGTACTATTATCAAGCGGGACCCAGTGGTTATGTGGTCGTCTCACCGCCTGCATCGGAAGGGCAATCTCCACCGGTAGAACATCATGCCATGGTGTTTATTTTAGGGATATTATTTGGAGTACTATTGCTGCTTTGCATTGGGTTAGTATTTAAGAAATTGTTGATGAGAGAAGGTAGGACAGTCAATGGTTAAGTCATTTGATAACTAGGAACAAGGTAAGGAGGTTGCTATGGTACGCATTCAACCAAATAAAAATCCAGACAATAAGGCCCAAGAATTGCTTGCAGGGGTAAAACAAAAGCTTGGGAGCACCCCTAATGTTTTTAAAACACTTGCCCAGTCTTCAACAGCTCTAAATTTCTTTCTCACTGCTTCTGCGGCATTGAATGCCAGCAAGCTAAGCAGTTCCTTACGTGAACAAATTGCCTTGACTGTTGCAGGGGCCAATGCCTGTGATTATTGTGCCTCGGCGCACACAGCCATTGGAAAAATGCAGATGATCTCTGAAAATGAATTGGCCCAAAATTTACAAGGGAATTCAAACGATGGTAAAACCCAGGCAGCATTGAAATTTGCGCGTAAGATCGTAGACCTACGCGGGAATGTATCTGACGCAGATTTGGCAGACATCCGTTCAGCAGGGTTTAGTGACGGTGAGATTGTTGATATCATCGCGGTGGTGAGCCTCAATTTATTTACGAATTATTTTAACCATATCGCGGGTACGGATGTTGACTTCCCGCTAGTCAGCGCCTCTCAAATAACAGCGAATATTTAATAGCTTTAAAATAACTGGGACATAAAATAAATGGGACACATTGAATTATTTTGATGTGTCCCAGTTTTTTGGCCAGACGTCAATTAAAGGAAAGGTATAAAAATATGGATATCAGAAGAATTGGTTCACAGGTATCTACAAAAGGAACAGCTGATTGGTTTACCGGCACGGTGCGCATAGACCCGCTTTTTCAGGCACCAAGTCCAGCCCGTGTTGCTGGTTCCAGTGTCACCTTTGAGCCGGGTGCTAGGACAGCATGGCATACGCATCCGCTAGGACAGACCCTGATTGTGATTGCTGGTTGCGGTTGGGCCCAGCTTGAGGGGGGTGCTGTTGAAGAAATCCATCCTGGCGATGTGGTGTGGTTTCCACCTGGTGTGAGGCATTGGCATGGTGCCACGAAAACCACGGCCATGACGCATATTGCCATTCAGGAGAATTTAGATGGCAAGGTTGTCGACTGGATGGAAAAGGTGAGCGACGAGCAATACCGTAAATGAACCCTCAAGTTTTTTATTTGACATTTTTATTCAATCATGTTACTTTAAAAGTAACATGAATAAAGACCAACGTTTATCCTCAGCGATCCACATTCTATTAGCCCTTGATTATGTCGGCGGCTTTATCAGCAGCCAGCATTTGGCTGTCAGCCTTCAAAGCAATCCTGCATTTATCAGACGGATCATTTCCCAACTAGCCCAGGCTGGACTGATTGTGACCGAGAAACGGAAAGGCGGCGGCAGTCGATTGGCCAAAGATACTTCTAAAATCACCATTGGGGACATCTATTTGGCTTTGGGGCATAATCGAATTTTCAAATCTTTTGAAAAAGAGCCCTTTAAAAAATGTAAGGTCAGCTGCTGTATTAAAAGCACATTGGATGGCGTTTATGAAGATATTGAAGGGGCCATGTTAAATAGGATGAAAAAAATCACCTTGGCCCAAGTGATTAAGAAGATGCGAATAGGTGCTTCTTAGCATTTTGTATATTTATAGTGTACACTTATAAGATGTTTTAGATATTTGATTTGATGAATCTTGGAGGGAGAATGTTCAGAAATAAGACGGTGATTATTGTTGTAATTAGTTTTGTGGTGTTATTTGGTTTTGTCGAGATCTACCATAATAATACAGCCCATGCCAATCCGCCGGCACCTGCGGCACCCGCAGTGCCTGTTTCTGTGATCACCATTGAAGAGAAACCAATCCGTACATGGTCAGAATTTTCCGGCCGCACCCAAGCCGTGGATTATGCTGAGGTCCGTCCTGAAGTCAGCGGCAGGATTACGGAAATCAAATTTGAAGATGGGCAGACGGTTAACGCAGGTGATGTTTTGTTGGTGATTGATCCACGCACTTATCAAGCAGCGGTGGACAAAGCTCAAGCGGATTTAGATTCCGCCCGTGCTAATGATGCCTTTGTTAAGACCCAATTTGACCGGGCCCGGGAGCTTGTCAAGGACCAAGCCATTGCCCAGGAAATTTATGATCAACGTTCGAACGCCTTTCGCATGGCCCAGGCAAGTCTTGAGGCAGCTCAAGCCGAATTAACTCAAGCCCAAGTAGATTTAGACCGTGCCTATGTCAAAGCCCCGATTTCCGGGCGTGTTTCCCGTGCAGAAATTACAGTTGGAAATTTGGTCAATGCTGGGCCCACAGCGCCTTTGTTGACAACCATTGTTTCCAACGACGGTATTTATGCTGATTTTGAAGTTGATGAACAGACCTATTTGCAAAGCATCCGCACACACACCCAGCGTCTGGAACAAGAGCGGCAAATCCCTGTGGAGCTGTCCTTGGATGGCGATGGTGGGCGTACCTATAAAGGAAAAATTTATAGTTTTGATAACAAAATTGATACTTCTTCAGGAACTATCCGTGCCAGGGCCAAATTTGCCAATGAAGATGGCTCTCTGGTGCCAGGCATGTTTGTTTCAGTGAAGCTCGCCAGCAGTTATGAATTCAATGGTATTCTGGTTCCCGATCGCGCTGTCGGCAGTGATCAAAGCAAACGGTTTGTTTATGTGGTGGATGGAGATAATAAGGTCAATTACCGCGAACTTGAGTTAGGGGTCGAAGTCAATGGACAGCGCCTTGTCATTGCCGGGCTTAAAGCCGGTGAGAAGGTGATCGTCGATGGTTTACAGCATGTACGGCCAGGCAGCATTGTTTTGCCCCAAGATGATTCATCGGAGCCTGCCGCCTCATGAATTTGTCCTCATTTTTTATCAATCGTCCTATCTTTGCCGGGGTCATCTCTGCCATCATTTTTCTGGCAGGGTTGATTTCTCTGAACCAGCTTCCGATTTCCGAATACCCGGAAGTCACACCTCCCTCCGTCATTGTGAATGCACAGTTTCCCGGGGCCAATCCAAAGGTCATTTTAGAGACCGTGGCAACTCCGCTCGAAGAACAGATCAATGGCGTTGAGAACATGCTTTACATGCAGTCTCAAGCCAGTGCAGATGGGAATTTAACTTTAACAGTCACCTTTAAAATCGGGACCAATCCTGATTTGGCCCAACAGGATGTGCAAAACCGTGTTAATCAGGCCCTCTCGCGTCTGCCTGATGTCACCCGGCAGATCGGTGTCACCACCAGTAAAAGCTCGCCGGATTTGACCATGGTGGTGCATATCACATCTCCCAATGAACGCTATGATGAACTTTATTTGCGCAATTACGCAGTGTTAAACGTTGAGGACCAATTGGCCAAACTTTCCGGGGTAGGGCGTGTGGCTGTTTTTGGTTCTGGGGATTATGCCATGCGTATTTGGTTGAACCCCAATAAAATTGCCGAACGTGGGCTGACCGCTGATGATGTGATCAATGCCATCCGTACCCAAAATGTGGAGGTGGCGGCAGGGGAGATCGGTGGGCCTCCGTATAAAGAAAATGCCCAAACTGAGATGTTGGTCAATGTCCAAGGGCGATTGACTGACCCTGAGCAATTTGGTGAAATTATCATCAAGCAGGACAATGATGTGATCACCCGCCTTAAAGATGTGGCGCGGGTTGAATTAGATGCATCTTCTTATGCACTGCGTTCGTTATTGGACAATAAACCTGCCGTTGGTATTCCCATATTCCAAGCTCCGGACTCCAATGCCATTCAAATTTCCAATGAAGTGCGAGCCACCATGGCAGAATTAAAGAAGAATTTCCCGGAGGGTGTAGATTATTCCATTGTGTATGACCCCACTGTTTTCGTGCATGAGTCCATCGAAGCGGTGATCCATACCATTCTTGAAGCTATTCTTTTGGTTGTGCTGGTTGTGATTTTATTTTTACAAACATGGCGTGCCTCCATCATTCCACTCTTGGCTGTTCCGATCTCAATTGTGGGGACCTTTGCCATCATGCATATGTTTGGCTTCTCTATTAATACGTTGTCTTTGTTTGGGATGGTTCTATCGGTAGGTATTGTGGTTGATGATGCCATTGTGGTGGTTGAAAATGTAGAGCGTAATATTGAAAATGGTTTGTCTCCACACGATGCGACCATCAAGGCCATGCAGGAAGTCACAGGCCCTATTATTTCCATTGCCTTGGTACTTTGCGCTGTTTTCATTCCCATTGCTTTTATCAGCGGATTGACCGGCGAGTTTTATCGTCAATTCTCTTTGACCATTGCCTTTTCAACCATCATTTCAGCCTT
>Ga0206849_1050_pt1 | contig 20360 bp, 15 predicted proteins | sample Alteio_BWOrgCont_15_FD_152892 | JGI IMG/M metagenome (GOLD analysis project Ga0206849, IMG submission 152892) | Enriched cells from forest soil in Barre Woods Harvard Forest LTER site, Petersham, Massachusetts, United States -... | ecosystem: Environmental > Terrestrial > Soil > Temperate forest >...
TGTCGCCGAAGGCGTTGATGTATTCGTGTTGGGCTAGGCGGATGGTTTGGGAGAGGGTTTGCGCAAGGTAGGCGATGGTGGTGGCGGCTCTGGGTTTAATGTCGCCGCGGGCGACCGCGGAAATCAAGCGGGCGATGGCGGTGCTGAGATCGCAGGCCGAGACATAATCTCCGGAGAAGAAATAGGAGAGATCATCGCTGAGTTTTTCCGCGGTCTTGGATTTGGACTCTTTGCGGGCATGGTAGAAACAGAAGTGCGGATGAGAGCCGGAGCGTGGAGTGCGACAACGGCGGCCATCGGTAAATGTGAAAAGACACAAGGACGCGCGGTCCTGTGGGCGATCAGAGGACATGTGGGACTCCTTCGATTTAGTTTTGACTTGCGGAAAGGCGAAATTGCAAATGCGAAGCGCGAAAAACGAAATGCGAAATGCGAAATGCGGGCCCTACAGGGTGTAAAAACGAAAACGCCTCGCGGGTGGCGAGGCGTAGTACTGAACGGGAATATTATATCAGGGGTATAAATTTGGGGCAAGCGAAATTCCGGGTTTAGCGGGAGGTGCCGCGAAACTCAGCAGGGATGGAGTCGGCGGGCTTGGCTTGTGTGAGTTGTGCCCAGGGATTCCAGTCGTCGGGAGGAGCCCGAAGAACCATCTCGCTCCAGCGGCTATCCACATCTCGCGCAACTGGGAATAGCTGTAGTCCACATCGTCATTTCCAAACTCTGTGTTGCAGCATGGGCAGATATGGTGATGGTTAGGCGGGTACGGCAAAGAGGCAAAACCGCAGACGGGCAGGAGTATTTGATGGGTCGATCCTGCTGCATTCGGAGGTGAAGAGTTCATATCAGGGCTAGAAATATCGGTGCGGTGAAATTCTGGTTTGTGGCGGCGTGGAATGGGGATTTTAACGCAGAGAGCGCTGAGAACACAGAGAAGAAAAGAGAAGCACCCGCATGTTTGTCTCCTATCGGACGTGGGGGACGAAATTCTTAAGAAACCAAAGACGGGACTTCAGAACGGTCGCTGGAAACAGCGCGAAGCGGAATCGGGGGATAGTTGGATTCGGCGAGGGAAATTGCTTTAGGGGAGGCTACCTAGGGAATTTATTGTGAGGTCCTAGGGTGTTTCCTGTATAGATACCTGTACCAGGTACAGGCTATACTCTAGAACTTAAAATTTTTTGACCTTTCTGGGGGTTGTGCTAGCCTGAACACCTCCAGCCTTCGTATGCGACCGCCCGTCGGGGACGCGTTGCATTCCTGCTCACAGTTGTAAAGAAATACAGAAAACGGACAGAGCCGCTGCGGTTTTTTTGCGTGCTCTGGAGTTGTAAGGCCCTGTTGCGAGGAGTTCGGCCCGCGCACAGGAACGGTGCGGACGTTTATCAAAAAATCATTGGAGGGTGCCAGTGAGAAATTCTTTGGTGTGTAAGTCGAGGAGTGTGCTTGTCTCGTGTTTGTTGGTGCTAGCTGTAGCCCTCTCAGTTAACTCCGCTTCGGCGCAGACCAAACCCGTCATCATGAGTTGGGGAGAAAATCTCCCTTCGTGGAATACAGAATTGGGTATAACGGCGATGCGCGAGGCATGCGGGGACGAGCCGACGACTTGCGAACCCTACCTGGACAATCTCGCGGCGCTATCGAATGTTAAGACTTATTACGTCTCGATGCCCCTTGACCCTAGCACCTCGGTCAGTTGGGCGAAACAGTACAGCACGCTAAGCTTGACGCATAAGGAGATGGTCGAAATAAGCTTCGACGATTTCGTGGGAAATATCGAAGACGATCAAATTGCGGGCACTATGCCGAACCCCGCGAGCTTTGTGGCGGACGTTCTTGCGGCGACAAAATCCGAGAATCCGAATCTGGCATTTGGTGTGACTATTTATGAAGACGGTCTGAATCACGTGGCTCTGACGAGCCTGCCCGCATCGCTGCTCGCACAGATTCAGTATGTGCATTTGTATCTTCACTACCGGGAAGACGCGCCGAACTGGGCGTCTTATGTGGCGACGGCGAAGTCCCTTTTTCCCAAAGCCAAAATTATTGCCGGCGCGTATCCTTACGACCGGATTGACTACTTGCCTTGCGCATTCAAGGGCACGGCTAGCTGCACAGTTGCCCAAGAACAGTCCCTCTATTCGCAGGCCTTGCAGAACCAGTTGAACACGCTTAGCGCGGGCACTATCTATGGCTTGGAGTTTTTCTTTGGATATTTCGGCGATCCCCAGGATTGGCCGAGCTGGACCCTTCAGACCCGCATCTGTGAGCCAGCGAGACTTTCGCAATGCTATGCGAACACGCAAGCCTTGCAAAACATTACGCTTTCGATGCTGCAGGCACACGCAGCAGGCACCAACGCCAAAGGAACACCTGCAGTCTCCTTGGAGTACAGCTCCGTCTTTATGGGATCCGAGTACGTAAACAAGGAAGGTAGCCCGGGCTTAGTGACCATGAAGAACACGGGCACTGGTCCGCTCACTATTACCGGGATTGACGTGGCCGGAGCCGACGCCACGATGTTTCCCATGAGCCAAAACTGCGGAACAAGCTTGGCGGCGGGCGGAAGCTGTACTCTGACCATTTACTTTAAACCGACCGCACTCGGGGCTTGCACTGGAGAAATCATCATTTATGACAATGCCGGAAGCGGGTCGCAGACCTTGGCCTTGACGGGAACGGGAATAGCGTCGACGACGGGAACCCCGGCCGTTACGTTGGCACATACGGCGTTGTACATGGGAAGCGAAGTCGTGGGAGTGCAGGGGACGCCAGGCTTGCTGAAAATGACGAACAGCGGCACGGGAGCGCTTACGATTAGCGGGTTCTCCATCACAGGAACGAACAGCACCAATTACTCCATGACCCAGAACTGTGGCACGAGTCTAGCGGCAGGGGCGAGCTGCACGCTCACTATTTACTTCCGACCTAGCGCTACTGGAACTCGGACAGGCTCAATCGTCATTAAGGACAATGCCGCTGGCGGCTCGCAGACGGTAACGCTGACAGGAACGGGCCTCTCGTAGAGTGTAGGATATTTCGAAGACCGCTCTTCCGGCCGCATCTACTGGGTTTCGTGTATGTATTTGCGGCCAGAAAACTGTAATCCTTTGCCGCCCGGAGGTGACCCATGGGCGGCTTCTTGCAGGTCTTGACGTGGCCATGGCATCAGAGAACTCTTTCCCGCATGACAGACTTGGAGCAGTTCGGCGCTTATATAGGCCGAGGACGTGCTGACAAGTTTCTTGCCTACCAGGCCGCTTCGACAAATAAAAGAGCTCAGTTTCTCTCCGTTTTGCGCGCCATCGGTCTTAGTTGTGAGAATCTAAATTTCCTCGACTTGGGTCCCGGATATGGCGACACTCTGGATGTCAGCCACGAGGGAGGCGCCAAGTCTGTTTCCTTCACCGAGATTGATCCATTTTTTTTCGCCTATAACCGGCTAAAGAAATTCACGACCGGATATCGTCTCAATCATCTTTCAAAGTTGCGCCGCTTGCCTCAGCGAAAGTTCGATCTAATCTGGTGCAAAGGTTCGATAGTCGCGGACCATGCTATTCTTTCGGAGAAATTGCCCCTCCGAACATGGCGATTTGCTGATTGGTTGAAGCAGCTGGAAGGGCTCGCCGCGCCGAGCGCTCATCTCGTGGTTTGTCCGCACTGGAGGAATGATGGAACTCGCCGTCGAGTTGAGGATGTAATACGCTCCCCTCTTTCGTTGACGATGTTCGAACAGGGCTATGAGGTTTTGTCCGAAATTCCTGGCCACAACCACCAGCCGGAATATCCCCTCACCTATCACAAAAGAATTCACTGACAGAGAGTCGGTCCAGATTAGCTGCGTCGTGGCGCTGCTACGCCCGTTTGCGCTTCGGTGACACGAGGGAAAAGGGAAACTGCCAGCCGCCGGAAATTCCGGGGGCTGGCAGTTTTGTTTTGGTGCGTGATTTGCGGTTGAGTTGCAGAGGGCGGGGCCCTTCGATACTCCCTTCGTTCCTCCCTTCGCATTCGCTCAGGGTAAACAGGGCAAGCAGGGTAAATGAGTCCAGCCTACAGTCCCGAGAAAGTTGCAGGGACGGGATGAATCCCGCCCCTACAGACCCGAGAGAGTTGCAGAGGGCGGGGTAAACCCCGCCCCTACAGAGTGAACGGCACGCCCGCGACGGAGCGCCGGTTATTGTTGTTGTTGCTCGATGGTGCCGGAGACGTATTGGGTTGTGTCGGTTTCGATCCAGAGGAGATCGCCGGTGCTGGCCTGATAGAAAACGAAGTTGAGGGCCGGCGGGTTAGTTCCAATGGAAACGGTGAGGGGCAGCGTGAAGCGGCCCACGTGAGTGGTGTCGGCGGTGAACGTTCCAGAGACGGAAACACCGAGATTGGCTCCGACCGTTGGCAACGTATTGGAGTCGGCGGTACCTGTGAAGGAGCCGTTGCCGACGGCTACTTGGCCGGTGGCGTCTTGCTCGACACCCGCGGGAGTGAAGGCGCGGTAGCCGATGGAGTAGTTGCCGGTGAACGTGGGGCTGGCGACCTGAGGAAGCAGGACGCCGCCGCCGATGTCTGTCGCGTCGAGATCGAGAATGAGAGCGCCGCCGCCACCGCTGGTGCTATTGGGATCGAGCGGGTTGATGGCTGGGTCGATGGCGTAGACGCCAAGAGTGGTGACGTGCTGAGTGGCGCCGCCGGCAATTGCGATGCTGCCGTAGCCGTTGGCGGCCAGAGTGTACGTGCCGGTGAAAGCGGCGCTGGTGACGGTGCCAGCTTCATCGACATCGGCGAAACCAGAAGTGATGTTGCCATTGCCGTCAGTGGTGAACAATCCCGCGGAGGCGTAGGAGCCTGCGCCTGTTTCAGCGCTAGCATTTTTGAAGACGAAGTTGCCGGTCAGGCTGGCTTTGGAGAATGGCCCTGCACCCTGACCGATGGCGACGCCGAGGTCGGTTTCGCTGCTCTCGACAACGATGATGCGGAGAGCTTCGGGACCGATGACGTAGTAGACGAAGTTGTCGCCGCCGAAGGCGAACGTGCCGCGGCCGGAAGCGTCAGGCGCGGTGTAGGTGCCAGTGTTGGAGCCGCCCTTGTTGACGGAGCCGTTGGAGCTGGAGTCCACGGTGACGTGGGTGAAAGCGCCGGCGGCGTTGGAAACGAATAGGCCGCCGAAGACTTCGGGATTGTTGCCGCTGGCGCCGGCGACGGTGAAGGAGTACGTGCCGGTGAGTTGCGTGAGGCCGCCGGCGACGGTTTGCGCGTCGAGCGTGCCCGAGCCCGTGCCGCTGGCGTCGGTTTGCGTGAGCAAGGCGTGCTTGCCGTTGACGACGACGAGGCTGAAGGTTTCCGTGCCGGTGACGCCGAGAGCGGCATTGTTGGTGATGAGAGTGAGCGTGCCGCGGCCGTCGGCGCCGACGGTGTACGTGCCGCCAGTGATGGAGTCACCAGAAGGCTGCGGAGAAAGCGTGCCATGGCCGTTGTTGTAGTCCTGCTCGCCGGCGGTGACGTTGCCGTTGCCGTCGAGAGCGACAGTGCCCGCTAGAGAATAGGCGTGGGCGTTGACGTCGCGTCCTGCGAGAGCGAAGGCGTAGGAGCCGCTGAGGTCGGAGACGTTGCTGGCGGTGGTTATGGTGACCGTGGCGGATTGCGTTGCGGTGGCGAGGGCGGTGGCGGTCGCTGTGATAACGACGGCGCCGGCAGTGCCTGGGGCCACATATGAAGTAGCCGCGCCGCTCGCGGTGTGAGCCGGAGTGAACGTGCCGCAAGTGCCTACGGGAGTGCAGGTCCAGTCGACGCCGGCGTTTGTGCTGTCATTCGCGACGGTGGCGGTGAGGGAGGCTGTGCCGTTGGTTGACAAGGTGGCCGGCGGCGCTGCGGAGAGCGTGAGCGTGACAACCGGGGCGGCATTGACTGTAATGGTGGCGGTGGCGATGATTTTGCTCGAAGCCGTGGAGGTGGCATTAATGGTGACGCTGCCGGCGGTGTTGGGCGCGGTGTAGGTCGTCGCTGCGCCGCTGGCGGTGTGCGTGGGATTGAAGGAGCCGCAAGATCCGGCCGGTGCGCAGGACCAATCTACGCCGGCGTTGGAGCTGTCATTCGAGACGGTGACCGTGAGGGACGCGGTGGCGCCGACTGCCAATGACTGAGGAGCGCCGCTAAGGCTCCCTGTAATTGCGGGCGGCGGTGGAGGAGGGCTATATGACGATCCGCCTCCGCATCCTACGACTATCCCAGAAACTAAAAGGAATGCTACAGACACACCAATTCTAGATCGCATAGAAGCGACTCCTTATTTGTGGCGTTCGATTGCGTCTCGGAGATTGAGGGCCGAGCTAAACCATCGATGCCGGAATTGATTTCCTAACCTTAGAGACCGTATACGGGAGAAGCTCTAGGGGAAATACCTTAATGCCAGTAGGCGAGAGCGAAGAATCGTTTAGTTATGCGCGCGGTTTCATGTAGCGCGACGGTGGAGGAATAATCTACGGAGTAGACGAACGGTACGGCCCAACAGGGCGGACAAATCCCGAACGAAGTGCGGGCATCCCAATTGCAGCTGTAAGGCGGGAGCAAATAGCGATATTGCAGTCCTCAGCGCGAAGCGATGGAGAAAACTCCTGATATCGACTGTAGGTGTGGGCCGCGCTACATAATCGTTCGGGGAGCTTTGCTTCCGATAATTTGTTGCTTAGAGTGGTGAGTAGAAAAGCGGCAGCAGAGCTGCCGCACTCCATGGTTACTTTGCTTCGGCCTCCCTTGTCAATTTGCTGGTTCATGTTTTATAGACAGTCACGCTCTGCAGCGCTTTCGCGCGTATAAAAGTTTCTTCCGCTACAGGGAAACATGTATTTTCTGCTTGGTGGAAACTTCTTATAATTCGGCCAGATTACAAAGTGATTGGAATGAGGAAGTTAAGCCTCTATCCTTGGCAGGAATCGTGCACACAGTATGACAGCGCCAACTTTATAGGGGAGGTGCAATATGTTTCAGGCTGTGGCTAGTTCAAACAGGGTTCAAAGCAGAGATCTATCAATCACAGTACTCCTAGCCGACGACTCAGAAATTGTGCGCAGGGGGATCCGTCAACTCTTGGCCACTCGATCGGAAATTGAAATTGTCGCCGAGGCTGCTGACTTTGCGCAGACGATCCAGTTGGCGAACGATTTGAAGCCGAGATTGATTGTGATGGATTTGCACATGCCCGAGGAATTCAAGGCTACTTCCCTCAATATCAAATCGCACTTGCATTGCGGGTCAGAGATATTGGCCATTTCTTTGTCGAACGATGAAGACACTATGGCATTAGCCAGGAGTTTTGGTGCTACCGTCTTGCTGGACAAAATTAGCTTGGCGGACACGCTGATTCCCACCATCGTTCGCTTGGGGCAGAGACGCAGGACGGCATTTGCGAGTTAAATTAGTCCTGATATCGATAAGCGGTCATCGCTGTTTGACGGGACCAATCTAATCGCACATACGAATGATGCCAATGGTTCATAAGGAGCGACTCGCCGGCTGTCTCTTGGCGAACGCATTTCTTCCATTTAATGTTTTGGCTTTGCCGACCTGAGGACTGACAGAGCGCGTTTTATTGCCACGCGTTCATCATTATCTGCGGGGGTCATAATGCGAAGCCGAGTGGCTAACGCGTGACGCAAATGCGCTACTTTTGCGGGCGAATCCGGGGAGTCTGGACTGTGAAGTATTTCTTGAAGTTGATTCTGCCACTCGAATGATTTGTCGCTCATGCTGGACCTCCATGTGCGGGCGAGGGCGGCAAATATAACATACATGCGGACGAATTTTGTTTCGCTTTGGACCTATTTAGCCCGGAATTTCGGGGCGTTGGGAAGAATTTCCACAGGTCATGCACCGGTCTGCAAAATAGTTTCGCTGCGACTGTGCCGCCCACAACAAGTAGATATTTATCGGTTAGTGCAAGAGAGCAGAAACGGCTCAGCCAGAGCTGAAAGCCCTACTAGGTAGGACTACGTTTCTGCAGTCTTGCATCGAAAGTCTTGCGCTTCGGAGAGTAATTGGCCATACAGGAATGACCGTAGAATCAAAGCTGACTCGCTGCATCGCCGTGTCTCGTTTGAAAAAATGGTCCAATGAGTTGGCGCGAACGGAATGCCTTCGGCAATACAAGAATTCTTGTAACGCAAAGCATTAATTTGCTACCAAAATTATTTATCGACCGTGAAGAGAATTCTGGTTCCGGTACTAGTAAACACAGTGCCCCGCATTTTCCGTGTCTCCATGCAACTCATTAAAACAATTGGAGTTTTCACTTTTCGGTTTTGCGGCCAGCGTTTGGCATAACGCCTGCATTTATCAAGAACGACCGGCCAAACAAAATTCGAGGAGGGCGTAGAAAATGAAAAATACATGGCGAATTGGTTTTTCCACATTGGCTGGCACGGTTCTCGTAGCAGGGGCTCTGGCTATGCCACCAGCGGCAACGCATCAAGCGGCTCAAGATCAGCAGGCTGCTCCCCAGACGCAATCCGTGTCTGGAAAGATTGCCTCCATTGATCAGAGCTCATTCACGATTACAGTCGGTTCTGGGTCTTCGATTGACCAGGACCTGCAAAAGCCTGCGGCTGCTTCCAGCACAATAACCTTTGCTGTGGATAAGAACACCACGGTTGAGGGCAGCATGAAGGTTGGTTCGACTGCGGACGTCACCTATCGTCAGGATGGCGGAACGAACGTTGCCATCAGCGTCCACGTGAGTCCCTAAGTTGTTAGGCGAGCGCACGTTCACGTTGCTGAAGCAGAGTTAACTTGTCCCGGGGCTCTTCGTAAGACCGCTTCCCTTTCTTTCGAGGGGCCCCGGACTAGAGCATGCTAGTCAGAGGCGAGAGGAAGTTATCGCTGAGAGTTCAATTCGAGATTGGGGAAGCGGAAGCAGTTAGACTTTTTTCGTTGAGAATTTCTCTTACAACTTTCAGGAGATCCTGGGAGTCTTTGCCTTTGGATATGAACCCGTGAGCGCCAGCGGCATGAACCTCTTTGACGGTTTGATCGGAATCGTGCACGGAGAAAACCAAAACTTTTGTCTGCGGGCGAAGCCTTAGTATTTGTCTCAGGGCAACCAGTCCGTTAAGAGCCGGCATGTTGATGTCAAGAATGACCAAGTCGGGTCGAAGCTCTTTCACTTTCTCGACAGCATCTTGTCCATCGACAGCTTCGCCGCAAATTTCGAGATCCAGCTCTGTTTGCAAAGTGTTTCTCATGCCACGGCGAAGCATTTCGTGGTCGTCCGCGATGAGTATTCGCTTCCGCAAAGTGTTTGCTGCCGGTCCCGCGAGGTCGGAAGTGGAATTTAAGGGCGCCGAAACCAAGACTGTAGCGGACTGCGCGGGCATTGCCGCCAAGCTGGAAAGGGGAATCGTGGCCAAGACTAGGGTTCCTTTATTGGGGCTGGATGTAATTTCCAGCTTGCCTCCCAATTGGCGCATGCGTTCCGTCATACCTTGAATGCCCACGCCCAAACGTGCGACCGATCCATTTGGCGAACTAGCCCTGGAAGATTGCACGCCTTTCCCAAAATCCTGAATCTCGAGTTTGATCTCCTCGCCGGTTACGTCCATCCGAACAATTGCTTTCGGGCTTTCGGCGTACCGATGCACGTTTGTGAGACTTTCCTGGAGAACGCGGAAAATGGCTACTTCGGCGTCAGGGGACAATCTCTGAATATCGGATGGAATATCCGTTTCCATCTGGATGCCCGTTCTGCTTGTGAATCCAGCCAGATACCATTTGACGGCTGAAGAGAGTCCCAATTCGTCCAGCAAGGGCGGATGCAGTAAGTAAGAAAGTGTGCGAATTTCAGCCGCGACTTCCTTGCTCCAAGCCAGGGACTCGGTAAGCGCGCGCTGTGAGTCCGCATCCAGGTTGACGTTCGGCCGGTTGAGAAGGCCGGATAAAGCCATGGATAAGACGGCAAGTTTTTGCCCCGTGACATCATGCAGATCCCGCGCAATGCGACGGCGCTCTTCATCCTGAAGTTGCAGCAACCGAGCGGAAAGCTGCCTTAGCGATTCTTCATTGGACTTCAACGCGGCGTTGGCTTCGACGAGCTCGGTGAGTTCGGTGGCAACCACGCCGACTTTGTGAATGTCCGAGTCTTTTAGAGGGCGGAGAGTAAACCGGACGAGCTTGGGCCTTCCAGCGGTAGCATCCAAAGTAAGCTCTGCCGCGGAACTGCGATGGAGGGCCTGGCGAATGAGTTTTTTTAGCTTGTCGCTCTGGCCAGCTGAGAGATTGTTGTGCAGGGAGCTCCCGGTCAGTTTTCCAACAGGAATATTCAGGATTTGAGCAAACCGGCTGTTGGCATAGAGCACTTTGCCGTCCGCGTCCAGAGTGGCAGCACCATCGTTAATGGACTCGACGAGAACCCGGTAGGGATGTTCCGTACCCTGCAGGGTGACAACTTTTTCACCGTTTGTACCCTGCATGACCAGGGCATCGATTCCTCCGCGGCGAATGGCAAGCACGATCTCTTCGGCTTCGGCGGCGTTCCGCCGAGGTTTAGACACAGAGGGACTCTTGGGCCGCGGGCGCCGGGAGTTCTTTTTCTTCCGGGTATCCTTGTTGTTTTTCAATGTTTTCCTAAGGGCTTAAGCTGCTCTCGCGTGCTTGTTTTTCACATCAGGAGAATCCTGTATAAATGGAGGTTCCTACCGAGCACCCGAAACAGCCTGTGCTTTGGCAGTCGGCTTCTTCCCTTTTGTTGCTTTGCGGATGTCCAGACCCACGACCACGCGCTCTGTATCTGACAAATCGCCTATTATCTTGCAAATAGGAACAGGAAGGCTTCTGACAAGCGTAGGAATGGCCAGAATTTGATGATCTCGCGCCAAAGCCGGGTTCTTGAGCAGGTCAACCACTTCAATGTGGTAGTCTTCCTCAAAATCGCCATCACAAATATTTTTCAGATTGGCGATGGCCGCTACAGACTTGGGAGTTTGTCCCGCGACATACAATCGCAATTCGACCAGCTTTTTGGAACCTTTTGGTCTTGGTTTAGTCTTCAAGTGGCGCCCGCTTCCGGTCTCTAAATTTCAGATGCTTTCCCAAACCGGTGTTACCGAACTCTTTGCAATTATCTGGGCTGCAACTATCTGGAACCCCGACTCTTAGCCAGAGTAGCACGATCTGCTTCGTCTTGCTTTTCCCTCTCCTTGTCTTCTCGGGTGAGGGTCTTCTCTTCTTTTTCGACGGCGTCGAGTTCGGCTTGCAGCGCCGTCACTTGTGCCTGAATCGTAAGCCGCTTGCGCGCGGCATCCAGCTGTTTGCGCTCAATCTCCTGCTGTTTTTGAAGGGCCTCAGCCCGCTCCGCAGACTCCTGTGTGACTCTTGAAGATCCCGTAAGGACACCGCCAGGGCCGACGTAAACCGGCAAGAGCTTTATTCCGTGCCCCGTAAGGACAAATTCGCGGAGCTGATTCGAATGGGCCATTCCACGTGATTTAAGGACATAGATACAGCGATTACGTTCTCCGTTCAACTCCAAATCACGGAGTAGGATCCACGTGTCGGTTAAGGAAGAGATTCCGACAGTAGTCTGCTCCATATTATCGCCGCCACTTGTGAGGCTAACAAAAACCGCTGTAATTCCCGACACCTTCAGGAAATCCAGCAATCGCATGAGCATGGAATAGACTTCTTTATCGCTGCTCCCATTTAGGAGATTCGTGATGGGATCAATGACCACACACTGCGGTTTCACCTTTTCAATGAGTTTATGGATGCGAAGGAGGTGCATCTCAATGCCAAATTGCGTAGGGCGCCAAGCTTCATGCGTCAAAAGCCCTTTCTTGGCCCATTGATCAAGATCAATGCCAACGGAACTCATGTTTCGCGCCACTTGGTCCCTGGATTCTTCGAAATCGATATAGAGACAGCGCTCCCCTCTGCGGCAGGCAGCATCGACGAACGAAGCAGCGAGAGTGGTTTTGCCGCTGCCGGCAGTCCCCGTGATGAGCACGCTGGAACCGCGGAAATAGCCCTTGCCTTCCAGCATTTCATCCAAATCGGGCACACCAGAGGAAACTCGCTCGCTGGACACGGTATGCTGCAATTGAAGGGAAGTCAGCGGCAGGATCGACATCCCGCGCTCGTCGATCAGGAAGGGATACTCATCGGCCCCGTGCTTTGTGCCGCGATACTTTACGATGCGCAGCCGGCGCGCCGAAATCTGATCCTTGATTCGATGATCGAGGAGAATCACGCAATCGGAGACGTACTCTTCCAAACCGTGACGGGTGAGAGTGCCTTCGCCTCTTTCAGCCGTGATGACAGTCGTCAGCCCGCGATCCTTGAGCCAACGGAATAACCGGCGAAACTCAGCTCGCAAAATCCCAGGGTTCCTAAAACCTGAGAAAAGAGCCTCGAGCGTATCGAACATCACCCGCTTGGCGCCTACGGCCTCGACGGCGCTCTGCAGACGGATGAAGAGGCCTTCCAAGTCGTAGTCTCCGCTTTCCTGAATCTCACGGGGCTCAACGCTTATAAAGTCGAGGAAGAGCTTTTTCTGGTTCGCAAGGGCCTCGATATCAAAACCTAATGACGCAACGTTTCGAGCAATGTCTTCCGGTGTTTCCTCGAAAGCCATGAGGACGCCTGGCTCGTTAAATTCTTGTGCCCCGCGAACCAGGAACTCCATCCCCAACATGGTCTTTCCACAGCCAGCGCCGCCGCAGACGATCGTCGTGCGGCCTTTGGGGAGGCCACCTTCGCTAATCTCATCAAAACCGGGAATGCCCGTGCGGATCTTTTCCAATGGCAAGAGTTCGCGGGGGGCGCTACTTGGCTTCACACGACTAGGCATGTCACGCTAACCTCGAATTTACGAATCAAATGCGTCATCCGATTGGCGCCGAAGCGGGACCGAACATGCCGCTCTGCGCGAGACGAATCCGAACCACACACACGCGGGGCCTGACTTATCCAAATTACCTAAGGTGATTCCCCTACGATACGTAGTGGAGGAATTTCTACCATACAGGGAATACTGTAGGCGATGTAAAGATCTGCTGTAGATAGAGGGCTGCATGAAATCAGCTACTGCGGCTAACGCGGCGCGCTTATGGCGTACTTTGTTAGGATCGATCCCGACAATGATTTAGAGTTAAGCGAGGCGTGTAATTTCGACCTGCTCAATTATCCCGGACCCTTTGAAAGATACAGTCATCGATTCTCGCAAAACCAGACGAGCTAGAACGTCGCCAGCCGCCGAAGACCCAAGTGGGCGCGCGTTCAAATAGGTGTACAACTCGGTTTCGCTCTTCTCGCCGAGATTCTTACGGCGAGTACCCTTCGTCACGACAACTTTGTACCTTTCTTCCGCGGCTTCCATTTAACCTCCCGGTGGTTAGGAAGGCTGGGGACATCTACAAACTACCATTACGCTTCCGAGAGGCTATCAGGTGAATTCGGTACGGCATGCGTCGGTTTCATGGAGCGGGAGACCTGGCGGTTCCCGCTACCCGCCAGATTCTAAATGAATCGAGACGGTCTAATGCGCAGGACAGGAAAAAACCTGTCTATCTTGCTGCACTTATTCTGTTCCTCGGGACAATAGCTGTTAGTGCACAAAATGAATACTGTGTCGGTTGAAACGTAAGCAGGAGCAATTTCCCCCGGCCCTCCTCGCTTGATTTGCAAAAAATCCTAGCTTCTCCTGGGAGAACACGTGAAGAAACTTCTTTGTGTCTTGGCTTTGGCATTGCCATTCTGTTTGCCAGCGGCAGGGCAAACTCCCGTTCGAGTACATTGCGGTGGCGCGAAATACACGGACTCCAAAGGAAATGTTTGGCAGGCCGATTACGGATTTAAAGAGGGCAAGGCATTAACCAACAGCAGTCCGATCGTGGGCACTCCCGATCCGGCGCTTTTCGCAACGTATCATTGGGACCCAGGTGCTTATTCCTTTCAGGTTCCGAACGGAAAATATCAGGTCAATCTTTACTTCGCGGAGGGGACCCCTTCAGACGAGAAAGTTGGAGCACGTATTTTTGATGTGAGCGTGCAAGGGGCCGACGTTTTTCCAAGTTTGGATGTTTTTAGTGAGGCTGGTGCGAATGAGGCGCTCATAAAGACAACCACTGCTTCCGTGACCAACGGCACTCTGACAATTGGTTTTAAGTACGACTCTGGTTCCGAACCGGATGTTAGCGCCATTGAAATTCTTCCCGCGAGCCAAAGCATTTCGGGCCCAGCCTTGACTTTGAGTTTCAAGTATCCTGACGGCTCCGCCGTTACCGGCACACTGAACTATGCGGTGGTTTCTTCACTCCTCAGCTTTAATGGCAGCCAAGCCCTTGTAAATGGCCTCGCAGAGTGCGACCTGTTCGCAAATCCCAGCGCCATGGGCATCAGTGCCCAATTCCAGGTGACGCTCAGCTTGACGGATACCGGTGGGCACATTCTTTGGCAAATTAACCTGGGGATGAATCCGGCCCAAGTAAACCTGGGCGGGGTGCAAAGCTCGGCGTTAAATGTGATTGTGCAGAAAATGTAAGTCTGGACGAGAGCCGTCCATCTTAAACCGGATGGCTCCCGTCCTATTCCCATATTTCCTGAGTCCAATCTGAACGCTTAGGGCCTTAATTAATCTGGATGGCTGTGCCGCCAGTTCCAGTATTCCTCTGGCTCTCTCTTTTCTGCTTTTGCGTACTCATGGTCCTTCCTGTGCTTCTCTTCGAGGAAACGCCCCCACGCGACCGGCGCCAAAGTGATTCGTGGTATTTGTGCGCAAGGTTAAAGCAATGAGTGACTCGGTGGTCAACTGAAATGAGCATGCATGGGCTCATTTGGCTCGAAGGCAACTGCAAGAACGGCTTGGCAGACATGGAATGCGCCGATACAGGAGGCTACTTTCAGTTTTACGGATTTCGCGGTATGGGCTCGAAAAATTCAGCATGGCAGAATGGCTCATCATGCCAAAACTACAACCCTGTCAATGCTCCCATGGCAAGTCAATCCACAGCGCGAAGCTTGTCAACAAAAAGCTGAAAAATCCATGCAATTATCCTGATTGCCCGTGCACGGATTACAAGCCGAAAGGATAGGGATATCAGATTGGGCTGTCGACGGGGGAAGTGATACTTGGATCGCAGAAGCTTTCGTGCCGGCCGACTTTCTCAAGGGCCGTAAAAAGATTTTTCGAGACGGAGGACTTTACAACGTATCCCAGAGCGCCTGCGCGGAAGGCCTGCATGGCCATTTGGGAAGTTTCGTGCTGGCTTAAAATGATTACTTCGGTCTGCGGCAGCATGCGACGGATTTCTCGCGTCGCTTCAAAGCCATTCAAATTGGGCATGCTGAAATCCATGAGAACGAGATCGGGCAGCAACATTTTTGCCTTCTCGATTGCATCCAGGCCGTCTACGGCTTCGCCACACACATCGAGGTCTCGTTGGGTCATCAAGAGAGACCGAACCCCTCTACGAACGACTTCGTGGTCATCTACTATAAGTACTCGCAATCAGAACCCCGGTCTGGCGTGGAAAACCTGAGAATACCCCCTCCACTACCTGGCTAGACGGCGTACCGCTCAGCCACGTTAGGCAGCATACATAATTTCATGCCAAGACGCACCCAAGATCAGAGGCTAACATCTGTCACAGTGCGCTGATATACAGCATTTATTGTAGGTGAAAGCCGAAACGGATTGGTTCCCCTTCTCGCACACATCCCCTTCCATTTTGCTTTCACTAGGGTTTCGCTGGTATTCCCGGCCTCTCGGCGGGGATATAGAGTGGAGCCGAACTTGGGCCGCCATGGACTTACGAATTCTTATCGTGGATGACTCCCTAAGCATGAGGCGAATCATCGCCACCATCTTGGGGTCGCATTCCGGTTGGCGGATATGTGGTGAAGCGGAGAGTGGTATGTCCGGAATCGCAATGTTTCAGGAATTGAATCCGGATTTGGTACTGCTGGATTTTGGAATGCCTGACATGAACGGGATCGAAGCAGCATCGAAAATGTACACAGCCAATCCGACGGTACCGCTGATCTTATTCACAGTATGGGACATAGATGGCTTTGAACGGGAGGCAGCCAAGGCGGGTATCTGCGCGGTAGTTCGCAAGAGCGAGGCTTGGAAGCTGATCGCAAAAATCGAGACTGTGTTTGCGCAACGGCCGATTCAGCGAATTCAGTAGGGCGTGTACTCAGCGAGGCTAAACACAACGGGAGGGTTCCTTGGAATTGCGAGTGCTAGTCGTGGACGATTCAGAAACTATGAGGCGATTGTTGCGCTCTATCATAGACTCCCGCCAATGGGTTCTCTGCGGCGAAGCTGAAAATGGCTCGACTGGTGTTAAACAGTTCCAAGAATTAAAGCCGGACTTGGTGCTTATTGATTTGGCTTTGCCAGATATGAATGGCATCGAGGTTGCGCACCGAATGTCCTCAATGGACCGCAGCGTGCCGCTTGTACTCTTTACGGTCCTGGATGTGGAGGGTCTGGAGTCCGCGGCTCGGAAGGCTGGAATTTGTCAGGTTGTCTCGAAGGCGCAAGTTTGGGATCTCATCAAGGGCATCGAGATCGCTGTCGGTCAGTACCGACGCTCGAAGGGGCAAGTTCCCGAGATCAGTGACTGACGCCCCACGAAGCGGCTAAATGCTCCGCAGGCCTTGGCGCTCCTGATTTGATAGGGATGACGGCCTCAAGAAGTGTCCCCGGATTTCCATTTTTCAGCCGCAGCTCCCCACCTAGCTCTTTTACGCGTTGCCGCATTCCGGCGATGCCAATGCCAATCTTGTCTGCCTCAAAATCCGCGACGGCGTCCGGAATACCCTTCCCGTCGTCACGCACCTTTATGACTATTTGGCCATCTTTCATCATGAGATTGAGAATGACTTTCCGAGCTTCTGCGTGACGAAATACATTGGTAAGCGCTTCCTGGACAACTCGGAATACGGTGGTTTCCAATTCCGACGCGAAGCGCGGAAAATCCTCCGGCTGGACATCCAAGGAAGTTTCAAGACCGCTTCGTTTCGTCAGCCCATCCAGATACCAACGTAGTGAAGACTGCAGTCCGATTTCATCGAGCATGGGAGGATGCAGAAGGTGCGACATACTGCGAATTTGCTGGATGGCTTGATCGATCAGGGCGCTGGCCTCGGCGGCTGCCTTCTCTTTCCATTCCATCGTTTGATTCGGCATCTTGATGCAATCAATCATCATCTTTGCGCCGCTAAGCTCTTGTCCCAGGCCGTCGTGGAGATCGCGAGCGATTCTGCGGCGCTCCTGGTCCTGCGCCGCAATGAGGCTGCTCGAAAGGCGCCGCAACTCGAGGTTCAGCATTTCCAATTGGCGCGTCTTGCGATGAAGATCCACAAATACGCTAACCTTGGCTCGCAACAATTCCGGCACAACGGGGACGGAAATATAGTCCACGGCGCCGCGTTCGTATCCCTTGAGGCGATCAACGTCGGTCAGAAGCACGGCAGAGATGAAAATGATCGGTGTTCTGTGAAAGCGCGGATGCTGTCGAATCATTTCCGCGAGGTCAAAACCATCAAGTTCCGGCATGCTGACGTCTAAAAGAATTACGGCGATATCCGACTTTAAAAGGTGATCGAGAGCTTCTTTGCCCGAGTAGGCTTTGATTAGATTCTCACCGAGGCCGGCAAGAATGACCTCATAGCTGAGCAGCTTGCCGACTTGATCGTCGACCATGAGAATGTTCACTTTTTCATGCCCGGCCATAGACTAGCCCTCGCAGACGATGAGCTTACCGTTCGGCACCCTCATCGACATATTCGCAACCGATCTACTCTTACCGATGGAGCCACATGCGCAGTCCCGATAGCAATTGTTCTGTGTTGACCGGCTTCGCCAGATATTCAGATGCGCCTGCTTCCAGGCATTTCTCCCGATCTCCTTTCATTGCTTTTGCCGTAAGGGCAATGATGGGAAGACGCCGGAATGCTGGATTCTGCCTGATGACTTGCATAGTCTCATAGCCATCCATCTCCGGCATCATGATATCCATGAGTACGATCGCGACATCAGAAGTGGAAGTTAGAGTGTCTATGGCTTCGCGGCCCGTACCGGCAGTCAAGACGGTCATTCCGCGACGCTCGAGGACACTGCTCAGAGCAAAGATGTTGCGGACGTCATCGTCTACAACGAGAACCTTCTTACCGACCAGGGCGTCATCCGAGCGGTGCAAGCGGTCCAGCATTTGCTGCTTCTCTGGAGGAAGGTCGGAAACAACGCGATGCAAGAAGAGAGCGGTTTCGTCCAAAAGCCGCTCGGGCGACTCCACGCCTTTCACGACTACGCTGCGGGCAAGAGTATGCAAACGGGCGTCTTCTTCTGGCGACAAATCCTTACCCGTGAATACAACTACCGGTAAGTCGATTAAAGGTGGTGTATCACGCATGCGCTCCAAAACATCGAAGCCGGTCATGTCAGGCAGACGAAGGTCAAGAACCATGCAGTCGAAGGGCTGTTCCGCAATTGCCGCTAGAGCCTCTTCGCCAGTCGCGGCAATAGTGACTTGAATGTCGTTATGGCCGAGCAGCTCGCGAATACTTAGTTGCTCGCCAGGATTGTCTTCTACGACCAGCAGGCGCTTGAGATGCGGCGATGCGTATTCTTTGATGCGTGAAAACGCGTTGTGCAATTCGTCGGGCGTTGTAGGTTTCTGAACGAAGGCGAATGCCCCGCGCGAGAGGCCATGCTGGCGGTCTTCATCCAGTGTCAGGATTTGGACCGGGATGTGACGCATGGAGGGATCCTGCTTCAAGTGATTGAGCACGGTCCACCCAAGCATGTCTGGCAGGAAAACGTCGAGGGAAACGGCCATGGGATGGAACTCACGCGCCAACGCTAGCGCCTCGGCGCCACGAGTGGCAACCAGCACTTTGAATCCCTTGTCTCGCGCTAAATCGCGGAGTAAACGGGCATAGTGTGGGTCATCCTCGACAACGAGCAAAACGTTGTCGCCCTCCTGCAGTCTTGTACGATCATCTTCAATGGATTCGATGCGATGTTCAGGCGCGATTGCGGGAACCAATTGCGGCGCTTGAGCGGGAGTGGTTCTCATTTCCAGGACATTGACACCCGTCGACGGACCCACATAGGTTTGTGGCAGGTAGAGGGTAAATGTGCTGCCCTTTCCGGCTTCGCTGCGCAGCTGGATTTCGCCGCCGAGGAGACTGGCCAACTCACGGCTGATAGCTAGCCCGAGTCCCGTGCCTCCATACTTTCGGCTGGTGCCTGCGTCGGCCTGTTGGAAGGCTTCGAAGATAATGCGCTGTTTTTCCGCGGGAATGCCGATGCCAGTATCTTCGACCTGGAAGGCAATGACGGCTGGTGCTGCGCGCAGGACGGCGTGGTCGTCACTCCAACCGCGCTCGGCCAGGAACACAGACAGTCGAACGCTGCCTTGTTCGGTAAATTTAAACGCATTGGAGAGCAGATTCTTGAGTACCTGCTGCAATCGTTTCGAGTCTGTGACCAGGCTGCGGCTCAATCGCGGATCCGTCGTTAAATCGAACGTAAAGCGGCGATTCTCCGCCTCGTGACGGAATGGACGAGCGATCATGTCCAGCAAACTTGCAAAGAATACTTCCTCTGCCTGAACGGAAACGGTTCCCGACTCAATCTTGGAGAGATCGAGAATGTCGGTAATAAGATTGAGCAAGTCCGTGCCGGCGCCGTGAATGGTGCGGGCAAACTCAACCTGTTTGCCGGTCAAGTTACCGTCGGGATTGTCAGTGAGCTGCTGACCCAAGACCAGAATACTGTTGAGCGGAGTTCGCAGCTCATGCGACATGTTGGCAAGGAATTCGGATTTGTACTTGGAAGTGAGAGCCAGTTCTTTTGCCTTTTCTTCAACGGCGCGACGGGCTTGATCAATTTCCTGGTTCTTACGTTCCACTTCCACGTTTTGTTCGGCAAGTTGCTGGGCTTTTTGAGCAAGCTGCTCGTTGGTCTGCTGCAACTCTTTTTGCTGCGTTTGAAGTTCGGTGGCTAGCTGCTGCGATTGTTTTAGGAGGCCTTCGGTCTGCATCGTGGCTTCGATGCTGTTGAGCACGATACCGATGCTGGCGGTCAACTGTTCCAGGAAAGCGAGATGGGAGGCTGTGAAAGTGCTCAACGAGGCCAGCTCGATGACCGCTTTCACGCGATCCTCGAAAAGAACGGGAAGCACGATCACGTTTAGAGGAACGGCCTTGAATAGTCCGGAGCGAATAGGAACAGCGTGCGGGGGGACTTCCGTAATGAGCATGCGGCGTTTTTCCGCCGCGCACTGGCCTACGAGACCCTCGCCGACACGCAACTGACGCGCATGTCCGTTCGGTGCATCATCGGCATAAGCCGACAGAAGCATCATTTC